>ULUO01013846.1_pt1 | contig 11955 bp, 9 predicted proteins | sample 1958611 | NCBI WGS metagenome assembly ULUO01 (sample SAMEA4835762, study PRJEB28245) | human gut metagenome | biome: gut microbiome; material: fecal sample | place: Denmark | collected 2008
TGATATTAGCACTAGTGTTAAATTTTGTCAAATATTTATAAGGTTTTATATTTTCTGAAAATCGTTTCAAAAGTATCACTCTGTTATACTTTTTTACCACTTTTTCTCAAAAAAAGGCCAAAAAGGGCATTTTTATCTAAATAGAGTTAAAAAATAATCTTAAAATCTTTTAGGATTTTTTATGAATAATGCTATTTTAACTTAAGAAAATAAAGATGTATGTATTCTGTAATAATATATTATGTTTAATCAAAATAAAAATAAATTACTGTTAAAATGTAAAATAATTCGTATACTAATATTAAATATTGTAAAAAAACGTTTACATTTCAAGAAGTATTTTCTTGTTTTTGGTTTATTTGTGACCAATTCTCTTATTGTATTGATTTTATAAATATGATAAAATAGATATGCAAAAAAAATATATTAGTGCCGTACGGAGGAACGTTATGAAAATAACATTAAAACATTTAACTAAGGTTTTCGAAAATAAGAAAGCCAAAACTAAAGTTGTTGCTGTCAACGATTTAGACGTTGAAATTCCTTCAGGAAAGCTTATTGGTCTATTAGGACCTTCAGGTTGTGGTAAGTCAACAACCTTATTTATGCTAAGCGGACTTGAACAGCCAACTTCAGGTAACATTATTTTTGGTGATGACGATATTACAACTCTAGCACCAGAAAAGAGAGGTATTGGTTTAGTATTCCAAAACTACGCATTATATCCTCATATGACTGTAGAACAAAATATTATGTTCCCACTTGAGAATATGCGTGTTCCTAAGGATGAAGCAAAGCAAAGAGCATTTGATGCGGCTAAGCTTGTTCAAATTGAAGGATTATTAAATCGTAGACCAAGTGAATTATCAGGTGGTCAACAGCAACGTGTTGCAATTGCTCGTGCCCTTGTAAAGATGCCAAGTGTATTATTGCTTGATGAGCCTCTTTCTAACCTAGATGCAAGACTTCGTCTTCAAACTCGTGAGGAAATCAAACGTATTCAGGTTGAAACTGGTATTACAACTATCTTCGTAACACATGACCAAGAAGAAGCAATGTCTATTTGTGATTCAATTCTTGTTATGAAGGAAGGAGTTGTTCAACAAATGGGAAATCCTCAGGAAATTTATGATGATCCTGCTAACCTATTCGTTGCTAACTTCTTAGGTACTCCACCTATTAATATCTTTAGAGGTGTAATTAAAGATCATGGTGTATATATTGATGATGAAAAGATTATGGACACTAATCACGATGATCAAGAGGTTTACGTTGCAATCCGTCCTGAAGGATATATCTTTAATGATAATAAGGGTGTATTAACTCTTCAAAAACAAAATATTGAAGTTATGGGACGCGATAAGTCAATTGTTTCTAAGCATGCTGCTTCAACTAAGCCAACTGTAAGAACAATAATTGACTCTGATATTAAATTACCTGACTCAACAGAACTTAAGTTTGATTTGAAACCAAACAAAGTATTCATATTCAATAAGGACAGTGAAATGAGGTTGAGATAATGGCAAATCAAGAAGAAAAAAAGGACAATGCCTTTGTCGGTTTCTTCAAGAAGATTGGCACATCAACTAAAAGCTGGTTTAAAGATAAAGGACTAGCGATGAAAGAGTGGGGCCAAAATTCAAAAGAAGCTACAAAAGCATGGTGGGGACGTCTTCGTGGACGTACATTTAAAGAAAATATGAAGGCATTTGGTAGAGTTTGCTATAACAATAAAGGATGGTTATGGTTACTTCCAATTATTGTCTTAATGGCTATCTTTACTTTTTATCCATTAATTAAAACAACAATTGATGCTTTTAAAGTTGAAGGTGCTGATGGAATTGTAACTGCTGGAATTGGAAACTTCTCATATGTTGTTAAATATAATAAGTTTAAGTATTGCTTACTTAATACGTTATTGTTCGCATTTATATCAGTTCCAATATCTACTATTATTGCATTATTAATATCAGTAGGTTTGAACTCTATTAAGGCATTACAAAAAGCATATCAAACAATATTCTTTTTACCATATTTAACAAATGCTTTAGCTATTGGTGCAGTATTTGCTACAATGTTCTCAATTATTTCACCAACTGGTACAGCAGAAGGAGCATATTCTTTAGGTTTAATCAACAAAATATTAGGAACGAGCATTAATTGGACCAGTATTTCACCTGAAAATATTTGGGCTAATAGATTTGTTGTAATTATTTATGAAATTTGGGCTGGCCTTCCATTTAAGATTTTAATTTTATTTGGTGCATTACAAAATGTTAATAAACAATATTATGATGCAGCTAAGGTTGATGGTGCAAACAGGTTTACAACATTAATGAAGATTACAGTTCCACTTATTTCTCCAATGCTATCATATTTAATTATTACTGGTTTTATTGGTGGATTTAAAGCATATACGGCTGTTGTTGGTATTTACGGTGCAGAAAAAGTTTCTAATAGTTATATTAATACGATGGTTGGTTATATTTATGACCAAATTGGAAATGATAGTACAGGTTTAGCTGCTGCAGGATCATTGATATTATTTGGAATTATTCTTGTCTTTACACTGATTAATCTAGCTGTAAGTAAGAAGAAAGTACATTATTAGGAGGTGTTTTCAATGAGTCAAAATATTGATGAAAAGATTACATCATCTGATGTAGCATTAAATTCGCAAGAAAATCTAGGTTTTGATATTCAAAATCAAGAGAAGAAGGACCAAAGAAAGAAAATAATTATAAAGGTTGTTGTATATGCTTTATTAACATTCATGGCAATCTTGTCAATTTTCCCATTCTATTGGATGATAATTACATCTTTAAAAACAACTCCAGAGTATGAAGCAACTGTTCCAACAATGTTCCCTCATACAATTGATTTTTCAAATTATGCGGATGCTTTTTCATATAGTAATAATTTATTCGTAGAAACATTAATCAATTCATTAGTAGTTGGTATTTTATCAACCGCTATTGGTTTGATTATGACAATTATCGGAGCATATGCATTTGCGAAAATGCAATTTAAAGGAAAAAATTTTGTATTTACGTTAATGCTAATGACTATGATGATTCCAGGTGAGTTGTTTACTACAACAAATTTTATTACAACAACAAGAGATTTTGGGTGGTCTGATACATATACAATTATGATTTTGCCATTCTTAGTTTCAATATATTATATTTATCTATTGAGAAATGCATTTTTGCAAATTCCTGATACTCTTTACAAGGCTGCAAAGGTAGATGGATGTAGTGATGCAAAGTATCTAATAAAAGTAATGGTTCCACTTTCTGCTCCAACAATTGTTTCAATTACAATTTTGAAACTTATTGGAACATGGAATTCATATATGTGGCCACAACTTGTAAACTCTTCAGAATGGAGACTTGTTTCTAACTGGATGGCTTCTTGTGGAATTACGTCTGAGGGTACTGATTACCCAATGAAGATGGCTGCGGCATTAATTGTGTCTATACCATTATTTATTGTATTCTTATTCTTCAGAAAATATATTATGAAGGGTGTATCAAAGAGTGGAATAAAAGGTTAGGATAAAAATAGGATAAGGATAACACAAAAAACAAAGGAGAAAATATAAAAATGAAAAAAATTAAAGTTTTAAGTGGTACTGCTTTAGCAGGATTATTAGCTGCTGTTTCATTGACTTCATGTGGAACTGACAATTCACATACAATTGATTTCTATACAACAGCCGGTGATGATTTAATGGCTATTTTAAATGTTGCAAAGGACGATTTTGAAAAGGAAAATTCTGGATGGACTGTTAAAATTACTAATGGTTTTAGCTATGATACTTTAAAGACTAAGGTTACTTCAACATTAAGTGCTAATACTCAACCATCATTAGCATATTGCTATCCCGACCATGTTGCGTCTTATTTGAAGACTGGAAAAGTATTGAATTTACAAAATTATATTGATAATTCAGAATATGGTTATTCAAAAGAGGAATGGTCTGATTTTATTTCTACATACATGACTGAAGGAACAAGCTACGTTCAAGATGGTACATATTCAATTCCAATGGCTCGTTCAACAGAGGTTTTATATTACAATAAGACTGTTCTAGATGCTAATAAAATCGCTGTTCCAACAACTTGGGACGAGTTATGGGATGCATGTGCTAAGTTAAAGACACTTTATCCAAAGTCAACTCCACTTGGTTACGATTCAGAATCAAACTGGATTATTACTTATCTTGAACAATATCAGAACAAGAACAATGCTGGTAAATTATACACTGATGGTAAAAAGTCAGGATCAGAAAAAATATTATTTAATAACGATGTATCAAAGGCATTTTTAAAGGAAATTAAGGATAAGTTTGATAATGGTTATTTCACAACAAAATCAATTCTTAACTCATATACATCATCATTATTTACAAAGTATGATGTAAAGAATGATAATAAAGCAACTTATCAAGGAAGCTTCTTCTCAATTGGATCAACTGGTGGTGCAAGTAAGCAAGAACCAGCAAGTGGTGCTTTTGATGCAGCTGTAACAGCTTTACCTGGTATTGATGCAAAAAATAATCAAACAATTTCACAAGGACCATCTCTAGTAATGTTTGACCAAGGTAGCGATGAAAAAGCTGTTGCAACTTGGAAGTTTGTTAAGGTTTTATTATCAACAAAGATTCAAGCATCATATTCTGTAGCTTCAGGTTATAACCCAATTCGTAATTCTGTATATTCTGATGAAGGTTTTAATGCAGGTCTTGAAACTAAGGAAGGTCTTGTTAAAGATTGTATCTTATTAGGCCAAACTCTTGGTGCTTCAAATTCATACTTTACATCAGATGCATTTAATGGTTCATCAGTAGCTCGTACACAAATAGGAACATGTGTTGTTAATGTTTTAAAGATTACTAAGGGCCAAGTTACAGATCAAAAAATCGAAGACTTCTTAAAAGAATCATATGATGAAACTGTATATTATACAAAATAAAAAGGTTTAATCTATGAAAAAAATTTTTAAAGCAATCGTTTCTGGATGCTTTGTTGCTACCGCAGGATTATTAATTACTTCCTGCGGTGGTAATGATGACATTACAGGAACACTAAAGCTGGAAAGAACTGCAACCGAATCAAAAACATTTATTGATAATGGCATTGAAGAATGTGAAGTGGTTTCTTATACAGATGGAGATACTACAACAATTCGTACTAAATATTCTAAAAAAACAATGGCCATAAGATATTTATCTATTGATACTCCAGAATCTACTGCAAGATATGAAAAATGGGGTAAGGCAGCTTCAAAATATAATGAAGAGACATTGTCTAAAGCTACTAGTATAATTGTTGAAGCAGAAGGCTCTTCAGCTGAAAAAGATACAAATGGAAGTAGATATTTAGGTTATATTTGGTACAAAACTGCTGATAGCGATACTTATAGAAATCTAAATTTGGAGATAGTTGAAAATGGTTATTCAACAAACAATTGTGGTGTAGAAGGAAAGTATTATAAGTATTTTGAAAAAGCTGAAAAAAAGGCTGAAAAGAATAAACTTCATATTCATTCGGATGCATCAACTGTAGATATTTATTATAGTGAAGAAATAAATAAAGTCACAATTAAAGATTTAAATGAAAATGATTACTATGATAAGACAACTGATATTCCAACATGTGTTCAGTTTGATGCATATGTAACAAGTGTTTCAGGAAGTTCATTTCAAACAGCTACTGTTGAAAATTATGATTCAACAACCAAAAAATATTATACTTATAGTGTTGTAATTGGTTATGATACTAATTTAGCTGCTATTTTAAAAACTGGAAATTATGTTAAGGTTGTTGGTTGGACAACTGGTGAAAAATCAGTGCATGGCTGTACAACAAATATTACAATGCCTACAGGATCACCATTATATACCACACTTAAATCTAAAAATTATTACAATGATTTAGCAAATGTTACGATTTCTTCTGTTGAAGTAACAAATGGAGTTGTAACATTCAAGGGTACACAAAATAATAAAGAAATTACGTTAACTTTAAATGACAGTTCTGTAACTAAGGAAATAGCACAAGAATATGTTAAAAGTCTTAAATCTGTAAAATGTTTTAAGACTAGTACAGAAAATTCGTATACTATTAATACATTAAGTGATTTAAAGTAAAGTGGAAGAACAAAGGAGAAAAAAATATGAAAGCTTTTAAAAAGGTTTTATCATTAGGTGCATTAGTTGCACTAGCTACTGGAACTACAGTATTAACATCTTGTGGTAGTAAAACATTATCAGAAGAAAAATTACAAGAATTAGCAAAGACTATTGTTATTCAAAATGAGGGACAAAAGGTTTCAAATGATTTTAAGGTTCCTTCTTATGTATCAGATGGAAAAGTAAATGTTAAATTAGTATGGCATTCAAGTAATGATAATTTATTATCATTTAAATATGTTGAAGATGATCCTGCTACTAAGGATGTAGATGAGTCATTAGAAGATGCAACAGCAGTTGTAACACTTCCTACTGATAAATTAACTGAAGTTACATATTACGCAACTCTTGAAAGTGGTTCAAATACTGCTCAAACTGATTCATATAGAGTTCGTATTGAAAAAGCAATCAATGCTGAAGATACATTCAAGAAATTCTATGATACTTGTGCAAGCAAGAATACAATGGATATTGCTGGTTATGTTCAAGTAAAGTCAACATTAAGTTCTTTTAATAATAAGACTCAATGCTCATTATTCATTCAAGAAGAAAATGGCTATGGTGGATTCTATGCTTATAACTGCTATATTGAAGAAGCTGCTTATAAAGCACTTAAGATTGGTGACTATGTAAAGATTACTGGTCAAACATCTTCTGTTTATAATGGAATTTATGAAGCTTGCTTTGGTAATATTGAAGTTGATTCATCAAAGAATAATGCAGCCGTTGCAAATAAATGTGTTGATTTAACTGCAGATTTAACTGCTGGAAATGACATTCTTTATAAACAAAATCAAATTGCAAAGGTTGATGGTGTTGTTGTTAGTGAATTATCTTCAGGATTTAAGTCAGAAACTGGTAAGTATTCTTCAACTATGCAAACTTTAGCTAAGTTTACAATTAATTCAAAAGAATATACAGCTGTATTAATGGAAGGTACTACTCCATTTGCAGATGCAGCTACTAAGACTTTATATGATGCAATCTTAGCAAAGATTCATGTTGGTGATACAATTAATGTTAAGGGTGTTATTTGTGGTAGTTCATTCATTGTTACTGCTGCAGATGATGTTACATTTGTAAAAGCAAGTGAATTAACTGATGCAGAAAAGGCTCAAAAAGCTTTGGATTCTGCAAAGAAGAAATTTGCTGAATCTTATAAGGCAAATACAACTATTACATTAAGTGATGGAATTACAGCTGTTGTTAAATCAGGCTCAACTGCTAAAGTTGAAAATGGTAAGGTTGTAATTACACCTACTGATGAGGAAGTTGAGGTTGTAGTTACTTTAACTGCAACTTCAGGTTCTGAGTCTAAGAGTGAAGATGTTACATTTAAGACTAAGTTACCAGAGCCAATAATAGTGCCAGAAGATGCTTTATCACAAAAGGTTGATTATAAGGCTCCTGCTTCAGATGTAAAAGGTGTTGCATGGGGAACATCAGTTATTGAATATTTTGATTTCCCAGCTGGCATTATTGCAGATGTTGTTATAAATCAAGGAACTAGTACTAATGCAAACTTTAATATTGGTCACGAAGCATTACGTGTTTACAAAGGTGGTCAATTAGTTTTAACTGCTGCAGAAGGTCATGAGATATACAAAGTTGAATTTACTTTTGAATCTACTTCAAAAGATAAAAATCCTGTTGTTGAAGTATCTGATGATAAGAAAACAATAACAGTTACTGCTGCTAATGCTCAAGTAAAAATCTCATCTATTACTATTTACTATAAGTAAGATTTTCTAAAATTTAAACAATAAGGGATAATCAGTTGTATTATCCCTTATATTTTTCTCAAAAGGAGATAAAATTATGAAACTAAAACATTTATCAATGCTTAGCTTAATTGCTTTAGGTGTATTTGCTACAACATCATGTGGATTAAAGAAAGAATCATCAAATGTTTCTACAACTAATCCTTCTACAAGTAAACCTGCAGTTTCAACACCAATACCAAATCCTCCAACAATACCTACCTATGAAGGATACTATAGTTCTGTTACTACAGATATTCTTTCAAATAGTACATCACTTAAATCAACCCTAAATCAAATAGTATCTTCAAATGTAAAAAAGATATCCTATAGTGATGCTACTACATCACTTAAGACAATTGATTCTTATGATGGTGATTATGTAGAGTGTATTTATACCGGAGAACGTTTAGGTAAGGATAATTCAGGCTCAGCATCCGGACAATGGAATAAGGAACATGTTTGGGCTAAGTCACATGGCTTTAATGATCAAAAATATGATGCTTATTCTGATTTACATCATTTAAGAGTATCAGAAGCTCGTATTAATTCCTCACGTAGTAATAGCTATTTTGATGAAGTATCAAATCCAACAAATAAAGATGACTACGGAAATAAATGGACTAGTACAGTATTTGAACCAAGAGATGAAGTAAAAGGCGATATAGCTCGTATGCTACTATATATGGTAGTAAGATATGAAGATTCAACTTTAGATTTAGAGCTTACAAACGATACTACTCTAGCTTCAAAAGCTGAAAATGGAACTGAAGGCTATATAGGTATTTTAAATACTATCCTAAAATGGAATTTTGAAGATCCCGTCGATTCAAGAGAATTATACCGCAATGAAGAAATCTATAAGGAACAAGGAAATCGTAATCCTTTTATTGATCATCCTGAGCTTGCTTATTATTTATATAAAGCAGAATGTGAATCAAAAAGTATTACCGAATCCTATTCACTATCACATATTACACCTGTCTTAAAGAATGATTCTAAAATAGAGGAAGTAAATGCTAAGATTAAAGAAATAGGTACAGTTACATTAGAAAGTAAAACTAAAATAGAAGAAGCTGAAGAATCTTATTATGCCTTAGATGACGTATCTAAAAGCTTTGTAACGGAATATGATATTCTAAATCAAGCCAGATTTGATTATAATGTATTATACTCAAAGGCTAATCAAGATACATCTATTTCAACAACAATGGATTTAACTATTTTAAGTGATACAACGGGATCTTTAGCTTTAAATGGTATTGAATTATCATATACAGCTCCATATGTTAATAAGGATAAAGGTATTTATGCTCAAACTAGTAAAAATGCTGTATTAAAGGTTAAAAATTTATATGATGCAATTACAAACATTGAATTAACATTTACATCTAATAAACCTAATTCACAAAAACCAGCAGGTACTGCAGCTATAACTATTTCTGATGGTACTAATACTACATCATATACTACAGAAATTTTAGATAAGAACTCTTCTCATTTAGCTCGTATTGATGTAAGTGAACTTGATATGTCAAAAGAGTTAACAATTACAATTTCATCAAACTTTTCTTCTGCTATATTAGAACAAATTAAATTTAGTGTGATTTAATATGATAAAAGCTTTATTAACTGATATAGATAATACAATATTGGACTTTAATAAGTGCGAGCTAGAAGCTTTAAAGCCGGTACTTATTAAATACGGGATACCAACAACAGAAGAAAATATCAAGCTATATTCAAGTATTAATTTAGCACATTGGAAAATGCTTGAAAAAAAAGAAATTTCAAGAGAAGAATGCATAACCTTAAGATGGACATCATTTTTTAGTCATTTTAATATTAATGTTAATCCTAAAGATATAAATGAATTATATTTTAATAATTTAAAAAATGGCGGATATCTAATTAAGGATGCAGCTATCTTTTTAAAAGAAATAAATACTTTAGGCCTTCCTATATATGCTGTCACAAATGGTGCGACGATTGTTCAAAAATCAAGACTTGAAAAAAGTGGTATTTTAAAGTATTTAAAGAAGGTTTATATTTCAGAAGAAATAAGTTTAACTAAGCCAGATAAAGCTTTCTTTGATTATGTACTTAAAGATATTAATTTAAAAAATGATGAAGCAATAATGCTAGGTGATTCATTAACATCAGATATAGCAGGAGCTTTAAATGCTAAAATAAAGCCAATTTGGCTAGATTTAAGCAATCTTAATATAAAAGGTGATTATTTTATTGTACATAGCCTAAAAGAGGCTTTAGATGTAATTAAAAAGGAAATATAATATATACAAAAGCACTTGCATTAAAATGTAGGTGCTTTTTTAAAAGATAATTTTTATTTTATAACTGGTACAAAATGATAGATACGTTAATAAAATAACGAATTCACTGTTTAGAAAAAAATATGATAAAATTAACTCGGTAAAAACCGAGTCGGAGTTAGTCGAGTTAGATGGGATTTATTGGACGTAAAGAATAATTAAACAAATTAAATAAAGCACTCAACTTATATTTTATCTTTAATGAAGTGATTTTTAAGTTTAGTTATATAAATGTAAAATTGTTTAGTATATATTGTTTTCTGCAAAAAGGGAATTGAATTCCCTAAAAAAATGTGTTATATTGTTTTTAGAAAAGGATATGATACTATGATTAAAAGACATATTTATAATCAAATTTTGGATAGTGTAAAATCAAAGCCAGTTACTTTAATAACGGGAGCACGTCAAGTAGGAAAATCTACATTAGCATTTGAATTTGAAAAAATGGGTTTTTCTTATGTGTCACTTGATAGTTCAAGAGAAAGAGAAATGGCCAAAAAAGATCCAGAATTATTTTTACAAATGCATCCTTGGCCACTAATAATAGATGAAGTTCAACGTGCGCCGGAATTATTTAATGTTATTGAAGAAGTTGTAAATAATGAAAAGCGGAAGAAGATTAATAACTATGGGATGTTTATTTTAACAGGTTCTCAAATGTATAAGCTTATGAAGGGTGTAACAGAGTCCCTTGCAGGTCGTGTATCTATCATTCATATGATGCCACTATCTAGAAATGAAATTATTAATCGAGATGAACCTATCTTTAATTTTGATATATTGAATATTCAAAAAAGAGCAAGTGAAAATCCATTATCTATGATAGAACTATTTAATAATATTGTTAAAGGATTTTATCCGGAACTTTTTAGTAATGATATGCTTCATGTTCAAAAATTTTATTCTGATTATGTTGAAACATATATTGAACGTGATGTGTCTGAAATGCTTAATGTTAGAGATAAGTTCCAATTTAGACGTTTTATGGAATTGATTGCGTCTCTTACAGGAGAAGAGCTTATCTATGATAATATTGCTAAGATAATTGGAATTGATAAGAAAACCGTAATGTCATGGCTTAGTGTTTTAATTGCTGGTGATATTGTTTATTTATTAGAACCTTATAATGAGATATCAATTTCTAAAAGAATAATAAAAAGGCCAAAATTGTATTTTACTGATACTGGTTTAGCATGTTATTTAGCAAGACTAAATTCTGGTGAAATTTTAGGAGCGAGCGCATTTTCTGGACGTTTTGTTGAAACATATATAATTAATGAAATTAAGAAAAGTTATGTAAATAATGGTATAGAACCTAACTTCTATTATTATAGAGATAGTGATATGAATGAAATTGATCTAGTTATTATTCAAGATGGAAAACTACATAGAATCGAATGTAAGAGTGGTATCAAATTTAATAATAATGCAGTTAAGGGATTTAAACAATTAGATAAAACCAATTATCAAATAGGTTTCAAGGTAATAATATGTAATACAGATACAGTATATCCTTTAGATGATAATGTTTATGTATTGCCTTTAGCAGGAATTTAATTAAAATGTTATATTTATGTTTTTAATATACTCGTAAGTATTATACTTATGAGTATATTTTTTATAAACGACTATATTATTTCAAAAATATATTATTAGATAATCTTTT
>ULUO01067089.1_pt1 | contig 11889 bp, 10 predicted proteins | sample 1958611 | NCBI WGS metagenome assembly ULUO01 (sample SAMEA4835762, study PRJEB28245) | human gut metagenome | biome: gut microbiome; material: fecal sample | place: Denmark | collected 2008
GATCATTCCGCGGCGGTCGTTTCTTTGGAGGCATGAACCATATCCTCTATTTCCATGGCTTTCAGGATGATTTCCAGCTGAAGACGGGTGTCCGGGTCTTTCAGACTGATGTCCAGCTCCCGTTCAATGCGGTTGATCCGGTCCACAACGGTGCTGCGGTGAACAAAAAGCTCCTCTGCCGTCTGAGAATAAGACATACTCGTGCGCAGAAAGGTCCGCAGTGTGTCCAGATAGGAGATGGGGCCTACCTTGTCATGCCGAATCAGGGCTTGCAACCGCTCTGTGAAATAGGCTTGCGCGGGCAGGTTCCCCATGGAGTTGATGACCATATTGATCAGCGCGTAGGAACGAAAATAAAACAGCCTGGTGCCCGGATTGGTGATTTTTCCGCTCTCTACGGCAGCTTCTGCCTGCATATAGGCAATGCAGGCCCCGTATGGGTCAGAAAAGCCATTGCTGACTCCGGCGACACCGTTGGTTTCCTGCAGAAATTTGCTCATGCGGCTGTTGAGCGCGGCATAGTAATCTCCACGCTTGTCCACCAGCGGGACAACATTCAGAAAGCATACAATGGTATTTTTCTTCGGAAAGGCGTAAGATTCCGGAAATTCCCGCTCAAAGGCGCCGCAGATATAGTTCCTGGGCAGCCTGGAAGCGCGGTTGGCGCAGTATTGGGTGATGCAGACAAAATGCTGTCCTTCCTGCATGACATTCAGCGCCCATTTCTGATTTGCCGTCAGCGGATAGCCGTTTACAAGATTGGCAAAGGCTGTTTTCAAAACGGATTGCTCGCTGATGAGAATGGATGGATCCCGCTCTATGGATTTTTCAATCAGGCGGGCCAGAAATTCCGCAAGCGTAAGGTCAGCCTCGGCAAAGTTGCTTTTTCCGCTGAAATAGACACAGCCGATATAGGCACCGTTGGCGTTGAACAAATTCACGCAGAGGTAATCTCCGCCCTTCAATTCCAGGAGAAACGCGCCTTTTCGTTCCGTTCTGAGGTCAAATTCCGTCAGATATGCACCAATTTGCTCTGGCTCCAATCGGCTGTCCGCCTTTGTGATGTAGTGAAAGGAGGCATCCAAAACGCAGATGGAGCAGCCGAACAGCGGCTCGCTGCACGCGACGATCTGCTGCAAATCCGCCGTGTCCAGAAAAATGTCAAATAGCTTCTGCTCCCAGGCGTAGTACCGGTCAAAGAGCTGACAGATGCAGCGATTTACCTCGAAAAAGTCGGTATCCTTCTCAATGACGATCAAGCAGCACTGCTCCCGATAGTGAAACAGCTTGGCTCCTTCTCCGATCACCACGATGACCGCATTTTTTTGAAGCTGCGGGTGCACGGGAAGATGGTCGACGGTTGCCAGATACAGGTGGTCCGCGTGGAAGGCAACCTCATTGTCCAGGTACAGCTCCGGCCTGGAAATCGTCAGCTGCGTGGATTTTGGGCCCGACATAGTAACGGGATATTTCTTTTTTAATCCTTCATAGACAATATCTGCATTGAGCTTCATGGGGCTGTCCGTCCTTTCCGGTTTGCATTTATTATAGGCACTCTCGTGGGAGCTGTCAATAGGATGGACCGTCAAAACGCGGTGGAAGCGGCGTTGATTTCCATGAAAATTGTGTATATTCACAATCCGCCTTCTGCATTACAATAAGGCTAGCGTTCAGACCCAGGAAAGCACACTGAAAATTGATCGCCGGTTAAATTGACGGGCGGCAGGGAAAGAGGGATTTTAGAAATGGCATTTCAACCAAATGACAAAGCAATGCTGGAGGGCTACATTCAGGTGGCAAGGCCTCTGGAGGAGATGTTCTCTGTAAAGGGAAAGGTTGCACTGGTACCCGGCGGCAGCTCCGGACTGGGCTTCGATATTGCCTATCGGCTGCTCCAGGGCGGGGCAAAGGTTGTGATTGCTTCCAATTCCACTGTTGAGGAAGAGGCTGCAATGGACCTTCTGCAAAAGTATGGCTTCGGAGATTCTGTGAAGTTCTGCTTCTGCGATGTCCGGGAAGAGGAGCAGGTGGCCAAGCTGGTGGATTTCACCGTGGATTCCTTCGGTACGGTGGATATCCTCATCAATTCTGCCGCAACCTGGAACTATGCCCACCTGTGCGATCTGCCCCGGGAGGACCTGGAGCGAGTAATGGATACCAATGTTAACGGCGCATTTTTCCTTGTGAAGTATGTCAGCCGGTACATGATCGATCATAAGATCCCCGGCAAGATGGTATTCATCGCCTCCAATAGCCCCTGGATGCCCTATCCTGTGTTCGGCGGTTATTCCCATTACGCTGCCAGCAAGGGCGCGGTTGTGGCGTTGGCTACCCAGGCGGCCAAGGAGCTGAAGCGCTACGGCATTATGGTCAATGCTGTGGCGCCCGGCGGAATGGTTACCCCCGGCGCTGCCGGAAATCTGGCCTCTGAGCTGCTGCCGGAAGAGAAGCAGGACGAGTTCTACGATGAACTCATGGTCTGGCAGACCGACGGCCAGCAGCCTGTGGATGAGGTGGCGATCATTGCTTACGCCCTGGCTACGCCCATGGGCGACGGCATTACCGGCGAGTGCGTGGTTGCGGACTCCGGCGCCAGCCACAATATCTTCCGCTTCCAGCCTGCCATTGAGCAGTATCCCCCCGAGGATTGAGAAAGGAGCTTCCAAATGAGTAAGAAAATTGATGCCAGAATTCCCCAGGACTCCGGCGTAGGGGCCAATATCAAGCAGTACGTGGCCGTCCAGACACCCTGGAACAAGCTCATCAGCTATTATGAGGCGATGCATTACATCAGCCGCTTTGAATCCGTCCTTTCCGCTGCAACGCAGCAGGCCCTGCGGATCATGATCCCCGATTACCGGGAGCGGGCACAGCTGATGTGTGAGGACGGCTTCCAGCGGCAGTATATGACCGGCAAGTATTACGGCAACGACGATGGCTTTGGCATTCACCCGTTTATGTGCGGCGAGTACCCCGGCGCTTTGATCGGTGATAAGGGTGACGATGCTCTGCTGATGTGCGGCCGCTGCCAGGATTTCGGTACCTACCGCTGTGAAAAAGAGCTGGATGTGTGCGACTGGGATATCGTCGGCTCCGAGCTGTGCCGCACTACCGTCATGTCCCTGCAGGGGCAGGCAAAGGCGGCCGCAGAGCGCCGCCCAAATGGTCCCACGCTGGACTATATGATGGTGGAGGCCAAGGGCTGCGGCGATCGGCACTGCCGGATCATTGCAGAGAACCGGGAGAAGTATCCCGCGCCGGAGCATGAGCTGTGGGAAAGCTTCGGCCCAGCTGTCACCGATGACTATAAGAAATACACGGAGGAAGCGGACACCGTAGAGGATTCCATGATGTTCCGGGAGGAGTGCAACTACCACTTTGTAAACGGAACCAACAACGAAACGGATTCCTCCAATCAGATGATGAACCTGTCCACGGCGGCTTCGCTGTACATTTTGCCTGCCATTGCGGAAACGGTCAAGCGCGGCATTGTGACCCGGGAGCAGGCGGACCACATTCTGCGGTGCGTGCTGGAGGCTGCGGGAAAGGCCATGTTCGGCGAGCGGTATGCCATTAAGGCGCTGCGGGACTGGATGGGCGTTCCCAACTCCATTGGAGAGGATGGCCGCCTGCTGGCGGGCCTGATCGAGGTGCAGCTGCAATCCCTGGTGTGCGCTTATGAGGTGGAAGCATTTAATGAGAAGGAGTGCATCCTGGTCATTGACCGCAGCGGCCTGGAAATCACCGGCACCAAGGACGTGCCCGAGGCACACCTGGCAATGTGGTACGGCATGGCTAAGACGCTGATCAACGCGCAGTGGTCCTGCTGGGAGGAGGATTCCCCCGCAAAGAAGCTCCGCATTAAGATTGCCAAGAAGATCGACAAATTCGCGTAATGGGGAGGCAGCATCATGAATAAGAATATCTTCAAGTATGATGATATGAAGCGCAGTGAACACATGGCTGTGCGAAACAATGTGGGCTGGTATTTCTGGACGCACCAGCTGATTGAAGTCACCGGGCCCGATGTGGTGCCTTTCCTGGATTATCTGTATACCGGGAATATTGTGTCCCTTGCCGTTGGCCGGGACCGCTACACCACCATGCTGAATGAGCAGGGCGAGATCATTGACGATGTGGTCATTATGCGCGTTGGCGAGGATACCTATTGGGTTTCCACTCTCTACGCCACCAAGGCTGATGACTGGTGGTACTTCCACCAGGGCGACTTCGATGTGGAGTGGAATGAGATCACCGAGGACTGGCAGATGCTGGCTGTCCAGGGCCCTAAGTCCAAGGCGGTGATAGAGGCGCTGTGCGACAATTCCGTAGAGGATCAGAAGTTCTTTGAGATTCGGGATAATGTGATCAACGGCATTCCAGTCAAGATCAACCGTGGCGGCTACACCGGCGAAAAGTGGGGCTACGAGATCTATATGTCCCCGGATGATCTGGAGGCCATTGAGACCCTGGTGGATGCAGAGGTTGTGCGCAATGGCGGCAAGCGGGTCACCGAATTCCAGACCATGGCATGGACGCTTCCCACGGAGGCCGGTATCTTCTATATGCGCGACCTGGCCCACACCAATCCCGTTGAGGTTGGTCTGGATAAGAACATCAAGTGGGACAAGGACTTTATCGGCAAGGAAGCCCTTCTGAAGGTGAAGGAAAACGGCCCTGCCCGGGAAATGGTGGGCTTTGAGGTGCTGGACGACGACTACTATATCCGCTCCAAGCAGTATGGCGGCCCCGGTGAGGCGGTGTTCATCGACTCTGAGGAAGAGGAAGTGGGCCGCGTCTCCAAGCTGGTCTATTCCTACGTGAAGGAAGTCAACAACGGCTACATCCTGGCAAAGAAGGGTGCACTGAAGGTTGGCGACAGGATCAAAATTCACGGGCATGACTGCGTGATTACCGAAAAGAACTGGCTGAATTAAGCTGGTATAACAAAGCGAGGAAAACAAGATGAAGCTTGAGGGAAAATCCATTGTGGTCACCGGCGCTTCTGCAGGCATGGGGCAGGCAATTGTCACGCTGTTTGCGCAGGAGGGGGCCAATGTTATTGCCGTTGCCCGCAGAAAAGAACGGCTGGACGCACTGGCGGAGGCACTGAAGGAGGAACCCGGTAAGGTTATTCCATATGTCGGCGATGTATCGGACCCCGCCGCCTGCGACGGAATGATCGATGCTGCCGTGAAAGCCTTTGGGCGGCTGGATGTGTTGGTCAACAATGCGGGCATTATGGATGACAATACCGCTGTGGGTGACGTGTCCGATGAAATGATCGAGCGGCTGTTCCGCGTCAATACCTATGGGCCTCTGTATGCCATGCGCAAGGCGGTTCAGGTATTCCTGACGCAGGGCGAGGACGGAGGCAATATCATCAATATTACCTCTGTGGGCGCGGCCCATCAGACAGCGGGCGTGGCCTATTGCGCATCCAAGGCGGCCATTACCTCCGCGACAAAGAATACCGCGTTCATGTACATTGACAAGGGAATTCGCTGCAACGCAATTGCCCCGGGCGGAATCCTGACGGACATTCCCTTGGTCATGCCCAAGGCAAATAAATTCGGGTTTGAGCGCACCGGTTCTCTGCTGGCCCACTCCCCGGAAATGGGACTGCCCGAGGACATCGCCGGAGCGGCACTGTTCCTGGCCAGTGACGAATCCCACTTTGTCAACGGCACCACCGTCGTCTGTGATGGCGGCTGGACCTGCTTCTAAGCTGAATTTACAGGGCGAGGCCCCGGCAAGCGGAAATTGCTTGCCGGGGCTTTGAGCTGCCCGGAAATCCTTTGCGGGCTGGGTACCTGTATTTCCTTTATATGCAGTAGGCAGCGCCGGCTGCAATTGGAAAACCCCCTTGCCGAAAGCGGAAAAAAGTGCTATGATTCCTCCCGGAGGGACAAAAATATGAATGTGAAGAAAAACAAAAAGGGCTTTACCCTGATGGAAATGCTGATTGTTGTGGCAATCATCGCCGTGCTGGTGGCCATTGCCATTCCAGTGCTGTCCAACAATCTGCACAAGGCAAGAGTTGCAGCGGATTGGGCGAATGTTCGGGCGCTGTATGCAAATTTACAGACAAACTATATGATGACAGGAGAACCGATCCCGGAATACAAGGATCATAAAGGATATAATACGATCCTGAACTTTTACAATGATGGTGTCGTTACACAGACAGCAAAATTGCAGACCGGATACTATCTTGTCGCTTGGCGTAAAGATACGGGTTACCAAATAGCATACACGTGCAAGAATTATCATACTGATTGTGAATTAATACTTGGACAGTGAGTGAAGGGTGCGAAACATGAATACTGAAAAACTAGAAAAAATATTATCCGCTATGAATCGGGTCAATATACCCCAACTTCTGATCTCCGACCCTGCTGTCATCTACTACCTTACCGGCGTGTCCATCCAGCCCGGGGAGCGGATGCTGGTGCTGGTGCTGCGCGCTGACGGGCAGAACCGATTCTTTATCAACGACCTGTTCCACCAGACCCGGGACCTGGGCGTACCCATTACCTATTACAACGACACCGAGGATGGCGTGGTCCTGGTGGCCAAGGCTTTGATTCCCGGGGAGACCGTGGCCGTGGACAAAAACTGGCCTGCCCGATACCTGCTGCGGCTGCAGGAGCTGCACACCGGCAAATGCGTCAATTCCTCTTCCATTGTGGATGGTGTCCGGGCCATCAAGACTCCGGAGGAGCAGGAGAAAATGCGCATCGCCTCCCGGCTGAACGATCAGGTCATGGACCGGATCATCCATGCCCTGCCGGAAGATCATTCGGAAACGGAGCTTGCGGACCTCTTGCTGCAATACTATCTGGATGCGGGCTGCTCCGGCTATTCCTTCGAGCCCATCACCGCCTTTGCCGGCAATGCGGCGGACCCCCACCATGTGACGGACGGCAGCCGGGGCAAACGGGGAGACTGCGTGGTGCTGGATATCGGCGGCAGAAAGGATGACTACTGCTCCGATATGACCCGGACGGTCTTCCTGGGCGAGGTATCCGATCGGCAGCGGGAAATCTATGAAATCGTGAAAGAAGCCAATCTCCGGGGCATTGCTGCGGCCAAGCCCGGGGCCCGGATGTGCGACGTAGACAAGGCCGCCCGGGACTACATTACGGAAAAGGGCTTCGGAAAGTATTTCACCCACAGAACGGGCCACTCCATCGGTCTGGAGGTCCATGAGGCGGGGGATGTGTCCGCTGTCAATGAGGCAGTGATCCGGCCGGGCCAGTGCTTCTCCGTGGAGCCGGGGATCTATATCCCGGAGGAGGGCATCGGCGTTCGCATTGAGGACCTGGTGCTCATCACCGAGGACGGCTGCGAAGTGCTGAATCACTATCCCAAGGACCTGACCGTGGTCCCGTTCAAGTAAACCATCGAGAGGGGCGGCGCTGTGCCGCCCCTTCACCATTTCCAATGAAACGTAAAAAAAGCGTATGCTTTTTGTGAAAAACCGAAAAAAACGTGGAGTGGCCTCGACAAATGTTGACAAACGATGAATTTTGGGGTAGGATGACCTTGTCAAGTGAACAAAAGCTAATGTAATTTCGGATGTATGGCCCGAGAGTTTCTACCGCAGCGCCAGGAAGCTGTGACCATTGGTGAAAAATGCGCGTTCCGTTCCCTAAATTCGGGTTTTGGAAGGCGTTTGCTCATTTTTGCACCGTGGACTGTAGTTGTCCGCGGTTTTTTGATTTTGAAAAGGAGCGTTTTGCATATGAAGGCAATGGAAAAGAAGATCCTGGAAGAGGGCAAGGTCCTGCCCGGCGGTATCCTCAAGGTGGGTTCCTTCCTGAATCAGCAGATCGATACCTCCTTCCTGGGCGAGATGGCCAAGGAATTTGCAAGGCTTTATGCCGATGCCGGTGTCAATAAGGTTTTGACCATTGAGTCCTCCGGCATTGCCATTGCGGCGGCGGTGGCCCTGGAAATGGGCGTGCCCATGGTCTTTGCCAAGAAGCACAAGTCCAGCAATGTGGACGGCAAGGTCTATACGGCTGTTGTCCACTCCTATACCCACGGTACGGACTACACCATCGTTGTCAGCAGCGACTACCTGGGTGAAAATGACCGGGTTCTGCTGGTGGATGATTTCCTGGCCAACGGCAAGGCTCTGGTTGGCCTGACCGAGCTGGTCCGTCAGGCGGGGGGCACCGTGGTGGGTGCGGCTATCGCCATTGAGAAGGGCTTCCAGGGCGGCGGCGACGCACTCCGGGCCGAGGGCGTAAGGGTAGAGTCCCTCGCCATCGTGGATTCCATGACCGACGACGCAATCACCTTCCGCAATTAACACGTTGTTTCTCGCTTCTGCGATGAACATATACATTTTTCTAGGAGGAAAAAGAAAAAATGAAAAAGATTCTTTCTCTGGCTCTGGTCCTTGTGATGGTTCTGGGCCTGGCTGCCTGCGGCTCCAACGGAAGCACCGCTTCCACCACCGCTGCTGCTGCCACCGATGCCGCTGCCGAGACCACTGCCGCCGCAGAGAGCGAAGCCCCTGCTGCTGCTTCCAACATCAAGGTTGGCTTCATTTTCCTGCATGACGAGAACTCCACCTACGACCTGAACTTCATGAATGCTGCCCGCCAGGCCATTGCTGACCTGGGCCTGACCGAGGATCAGTACCTGTTCCGCACCAACATCCCCGAGGGCCAGGAGTGCTACAATGCCGCTGCTGAGCTGGCCGATGCCGGCTGCAACATCATCTTCGCCGACTCCTTCGGCCATGAGGATTACATCATCCAGGCTGCCCAGGAATTCCCCGACGTGCAGTTCTGCCACGCCACCGGCACCAAGGCCCACACCCAGGGCCTGGCCAACCACCACAATGCTTTCGCTGCCATCTATCAGGGCCGCTACATGGCCGGTGTTGCTGCCGGTATGAAGCTGAACCAGATGATTGAGGATGGCACCATCACCGCCGATCAGGCCAAGATGGGCTATGTGGGTGCTTACACCTACGCTGAGGTCGTCTCCGGCTACACCAGCTTCTTCCTGGGCGCTCGCTCCGTCTGCCCCTCCGTCACCATGGACGTGACCTTCACCGGCTCCTGGTACGATGAGACCGCCGAGAAGGAAGGCGCCAACAAGCTGATCCAGAACGGCTGCGTCCTGATTTCCCAGCACGCCGACTCCATGGGCGCTCCCACTGCCTGCGAGACTGCCGGTGTGCCCAACGTCTCCTACAATGGCTCCACCGTTGCCGCTTGCCCCAACACCTTCCTGGTGTCCTCCCGCATCGACTGGACTCCTTACTACGAGATGGCCATCAAGGCCGTTATGAACGGTGAGGAGATCCCCGCTGACTGGACTGGCACCCTGCAGACCGGCTCTGTTGTCCTGACCGAGCTGAACGACGCTGTTGCCGCTTCTGGCACTGCCGAGAAGCTGGAAGAGGTCAAGGCTGCTCTGGAGGATGGCTCCCTGCAGGTCTTCGACATCAACACCTTCACTGTGAACGGCGAGAAGGTCGAGTCCTTCATGGCTGATGTGGACACCGATGCCGACTATACCCCCGATACTGAGGTCATTGAGAACGGCGCTTTCCAGGAATCCACCAAGCGCTCCGCTCCTTACTTCACCCTGCAGATCGACGGCATCAATCTGCTGGACCAGGCTTACTAATAATCAAATCCAGGGGCCCCAATCGGGGCTTCTGGAAATGCTGCAAAGGGCAGCGCAGTGATGCTTTCGCCGCGTTGCCCTTTGCGACATTTCACTATCACTAAAGGAGTGATCTTTTTGGAAGAAAAGAAAGCCGCTGTGCAGATGCGGGACATTACCAAACGGTTTGGCCCTGTGCTGGCCAATGACCGGGTGTGGCTGGACATCTACAAGGGCGAAATTCTGGCTCTGCTGGGGGAAAACGGCAGCGGCAAGACAACGCTCATGAATATGCTCTCCGGCATCTATTTTCCCGATGAGGGCCAGATTTTCATCGATGGCAAGGAGACGCTGATCCGTTCCCCCAAGGACGCCTTTTCCTATGGCATTGGCATGATTCATCAGCACTTCAAGCTGGTGGATGTGCTCACCGCTGCGGAGAATATCGTCCTGGGCCTGAAGGAGCCCGGACGGCTGGATATGAATAAGGTCGCTGCCAAGGTGAAGCAGATTTGCGATGCCTATGGCTTTGACGTGGACCCCAACCAGAAGATCTACAATATGTCCGTTTCCCAGAAGCAGACGGTGGAGATCGTGAAGGTCCTCTATCGCGGGGCGGATATTCTGATTCTGGACGAGCCCACCGCTGTGCTGACCCCCCAGGAGACGGAAAAGCTCTTCAAGGTCCTGCGCAATATGCGCGACGACGGCAAGGCCATCGTCATCATCACCCACAAGATGCACGAGGTGGAGGAACTGTCCGACCGGGTGGCCATCCTGCGCCACGGCCAGTTCGTGGGCGATATGCTCACCAGGGAAACCAACGCCCAGGAGATGACCAATATGATGGTTGGACGTCCTGTGACGCTGAACATCGACCGTCCCGCCCCCGTGAATGCCAAGCCCCGCATTGTGGTAGAGCATCTGACCGTGAAGGACATGGAGGGCACCCTCAAGCTGGACGATGTGTCCTTCACCGCCAATTCCGGGGAGATTCTGGGCATCGCCGGTATTTCCGGCTGCGGCCAGAAAGAGCTGCTGGAGGCCATTGCGGGCCTGCAGCCCACCCAGTCCGGTTCCATCCGCTATGTGGAGGATGACGGCAGGGAAGAGGAGCTCATCGGAAAGGACCCCACGGCCATTGCAAGTCTGGGCGTGGGCCTGTCCTTCGTCCCTGAGGACCGGCTGGGCATGGGCCTGGTTGGCTCCATGGACCTGACGGACAATATGATGCTGCGTTCCTTCCGCAAGGGCCATTCCTGGTTCACCAACCGGAAGGACCCCAAGCATCTGGCGGAAAAGGTAGTAGAGGAGCTGGAGGTCAATACCCCCGGCGTCAGCACCCCCGTGCGCCGTCTCTCCGGCGGCAATGTGCAGAAGGTGCTGGTTGGCCGGGAAATTGCTGCGGCCCCCACGGTGCTGCTGACGGCCTATGCCGTCCGGGGCCTGGACATCAATGCCTCTTATACCATCTACGATCTGATCAACAAGCAGAAGCAGGCCGGTGTAGCCGTCGTCTTCGTGGGCGAGGACCTGGATGTGCTGCTGGAGCTGTGCGACCGCATCCTGGTGCTTTGCGGCGGCAAGGTCAGCGGGATCGTAGAAAAGCCCGATGCTTCCCGGAAACCGGAAGTGGGCATGATGATGACGCGGCTGGGAGGCAAGAACAATGAATAAGCACGCTGTATTGCATATTTCCAAACGGGATGGGCTGCCCTGGTACGGGGCCTGGGCCATCCGGGGCGGCGCGATTCTGCTTGCCCTGGTGGTTTGCGCCATTGTGACCACGGCGCTGACGGGGGAGAATCCCATCGGTGTGTACAAGACCATGTTCGCCGGTGCCTTCGGTACCAAGCGGAAGATGTGGATTCTGGGTCAGAACATCGCCATTTTGCTGGTGGTGTCCCTGGCAGTGACCCCGGCGTTCAAGATGCGCTTCTGGAACGTGGGCGGCGAGGGCCAGATCCTCATTGGCGGCCTGGCCACCGCAGCCTGCATGATTTTGCTGGGAGACAAGATCCCCAACTGGCTGCTGATTGTCATCATGGTCTTCGCCTCCATGCTGGCCGGCGCAATCTGGGGCGGCATTCCTGCTATCTGCAAGGCCAAGTGGAACACCAATGAGACACTGTTCACTCTGATGATGAACTATGTAGCTACCCAGCTGGTTGCCTACTTTGTCATCCTCTGGGAGGTGCCCAAAGGTGCCGGTAAGATCGGCATTATCAACCAGTCCACCATGGCGGGCTGGCTGCC
>ULUO01052596.1_pt1 | contig 11884 bp, 8 predicted proteins | sample 1958611 | NCBI WGS metagenome assembly ULUO01 (sample SAMEA4835762, study PRJEB28245) | human gut metagenome | biome: gut microbiome; material: fecal sample | place: Denmark | collected 2008
AGTCGGGATGCTCGAACAGCCGTCCGGCCGTTTTGTCGGCGAACGAGCGTTCGGGAGCGATCAGAACGATCGCGTTGACGATTACGTCTCGGGCGGCCGTATACTGCAACGTCTTGTCGAAACCTTCGATCGCCTTGCGGTCGGCATAATACGTCCGACCGTTATAGTCGAACGGAATCGCATCGTCCGAGGGCGTCAGGCTCATGAAGCCGAGCCACATGTTGACCGTGACGCTGGTAATGTCCAGACTGTCGAGGTCGGAAGCGAAGCGATTCGCTCCGAAACCGCCGATTCCCTTCTTGCTGGCGGGAACCTCACGGGGCAGATCGTACTTGGCCTTCACGTCGTCGGCATAATGGCCGTGCGAGCAGATCAGCATGCCGTTCTGCGATTTCTGGGCCAGCACCCAGCGCGAGTACAGCCGGTCGTAGCGTTGGCCGTCCACCTCCGCATAGCGATCGAAATCGGCCTTGAACCTCTTCGGCCCTTTCACGCGCTGAACAGTCAGAAAATCTTTTTCGGTCAGCTCGCGGAACATCGGCACCTCGCACAGGTAGACCTCGCCGGGCATCCCCTTGATGTCTCCGCTGACCTCTACGCGGTCGTCGTTCACCGTGACGCGAGACACCTCGCACGGGTAGTTTTTCTTCAGATAGACCTCGATGTCGGCATTGAGCTGTTTCTCGCGCCGCTCCCGCTCGGTCTTCAGCCGAGCCTGTTCCCGCTCTTTCTCCGTATAGGCTCTCAGCCGGGCATTGCGAATACGCATCGTCGTCGGCCGCGCCGCATTCGGAACGATCAGCAGGCTCAGATAATCGTCAGGACCTTGCAGCCTCTTCAGCTTGTCGGTCACGTCGACCGAGAAGGTGCTCCATCCTTCGGCTATCGGCAGCCGGATCATGTTCTCCTCGATACGCGAACGGTCGTCATTGACCATCACGACCATGAACTCCATGCCGCTGGCGCAGAAATAGTCGAAGCTGAGCACCGAAATACCCTCTGCCAGAGAACCTTTGACCGACTCGAAGCGGATGACCGCACTGCCGGGCGCGGTCGTCACCTCGTAGACATCGCGGTCGACTTGCTTGAATGTAAATTCCTTCGATTCGGTGGGACGAACGGTCAATGCGACCGGTTCCGGAGTCTGGGCGCCGAGCCTGTACAGACCCGACAGCGCACCCGCCAGCAACAGGCTGGCAAGAATCTTCCTTCGCATAGAATATTAAAAGTTTAGGTTAAGTAATACTTGTCTCGCCTCTCGAGGCGCAGCAACTCTAAAATACAATAATACGGTTTTTTCCGGAAAAAATTCGCATTCCGGCCCCTCCTTCGTGAATTTTCCGGACGGAAACCGTCCATCTGCCGGACATTTTTTTCTGCGACGGATGCGGCCGATTCGCGATACTGTTCTATCTTTGCACGGCAATGACCAGATAACCGTTTGTAGGTATTTCCGGACGGAACTCTCCCCATATGCAGGTATTCCGACCGGCGTGCGGACGGACTATCTTTGCCCTCGAAAACTGACCGGAAGCTGACACGCATGGAAAAACCGATCCTATATAAACGCTTGTCCGAACTGAAGACTTCCGAACAAGGAGTCATTACGAAGGTATTCGGACACGGGTCGTTCCGAAACCGCATCACTGAAATGGGATTCGTAAGGGGCAAGGCCGTCAAGGTCATCAAGAACGCCCCGCTGCTCGACCCGATCGAATACGAGATCATGGGCTACCGCATCGCGCTCCGCAAAAGCGAGGCGGAGCTTATCGAAGTCACGGTGGCAGAGAACGTCTTCGGGCCTTCGAGCCGACACGGCGACGCCACATTCCGAGACGAGTCGGTCAACCGTTTTCTGCATGAAGCAGGGAAAACGATCAACGTCGCACTCGTAGGCAACCCCAACTGCGGCAAGACCTCGCTGTTCAACACGGCCTCGGGCTCGCACGAACGGGTAGGGAATTACAGCGGCGTCACGGTCGACGCCAAGGAGGCCCATTTCCGACAGGACGGTTACACGATCCGCCTGTTCGATCTGCCGGGGACCTACTCGATTACCGAGTACACGCCCGAGGAACTGTACGTGCGCGCCCATCTGCTGAACGAAATGCCCGACGTGGTAGTCAACGTCGTCGACGCATCGAACCTCGAGCGCAACCTGCTGCTGACCACTCAGCTGATTGACATGAACCTGAAAGTGGTCATCGCGCTGAACATGTACGACGAGCTGGAACGCTCGGGAGATACGCTGAATTACCGCGATCTGGGCCGCATGATCGGCATACCCATTATCCCGACCGTCGCCAACCGGAAAGAAGGAATCGACGCCCTGTTCAAGACGGTCATCGACGTATTCGAGGACAACGAACCCGTCGTGCGCCATATCCATATCAACTACGGCGCCGACATAGAGCAAAGCATCCGGACCCTGCAGGCCAAAATATGGGAAAACAAGGATCTGGTGGCACGCTACTCGTCTCGCTATCTGGCAATCAGACTGCTGGGCGACGACAAGAACATTCGCGAGATCGTCGCCTCCCGGGCCGCCAACTCCGACGAGATAGACGCCACGGCCGCCCGGCTCCGCGAAAAGCTCGAGCACCGCTACGGAGAACCCGCCGAAACGATCATCACGGATGCCAAGTACGGATTTATCGCCGGCGCCCTCGAAGAAACCTATCGCTCCCGAAATGCAGGGAAGAAGCATGTCCCGGCCGACCGAATCGACCGCGTGATGACGCACCGGATCTGGGGACTGCCCATTTTTCTGCTGCTGATGTGGATCACTTTCCAGACCACGTTCTCGCTGGGAGGCATACCGGCCGAATGGATGGAAGCGGGCGTGCAATGGCTCGGCGATTGGGTGACCGGCCTTATGCCCGAGGGTTCCCTGCGCGAATTGCTCGTAGGAGGGATCATCAGCGGAGTGGGGGGCGTCATCGTCTTTCTGCCGAACATACTGATCCTCTTTTTCTTCATTTCGCTGATGGAGGACACGGGCTACATGGCGCGCGCCGCCTTCATCATGGATAAGCTGATGCACAAGATCGGCTTGCACGGCAAGTCGTTCATCCCGCTGCTGATGGGATTCGGCTGCAACGTCCCGGCCATTATGGCCACGCGGACGCTCGAAAGCAGGAAGGACCGCGTGATGACCATGCTGATCATTCCTTTCATGTCGTGCAGCGCGCGTCTGCCCGTGTACGTACTGCTGATTTCGGCCTTTTTTCCGCATAATCAGGGACTCGTGCTGTTCTCGATCTATCTGATCGGCATCCTGATCGCCGTACTCTCGTCCGTTCTGTTCAAGAAACTGCTGTTCGCCAAGCAAGAAGCTCCGTTCGTCATGGAGCTTCCGCCGTACCGCATCCCGACCGTACACAACGTCGTAAGGCATATGTGGGACAAAGGCGCGCAGTACCTGAAAAAGATGGGAACCGTGATCCTGCTCGCCTCGATCATCATCTGGGCGCTGGGACACTACCCGCGAAACGTCGAATACTCGACCGACTACGCGGCCGAGAAAGCTCTGGTCGCCGCCTCGGACCAAAGCGCCGAGGAGAAACAGGCGCAGATACAGCACCTCGACAACAGCCAATACGCCGAACATCAGGAAAAATCGTACATCGGCCGGATCGGGCACTTCATCGAGCCGGCTATCCGACCGCTCGGTTTCGACTGGCGGATCGGAGTCAGTCTGGCCAGCGGACTGGCAGCCAAGGAAGTCATCGTCAGTACGATGGCCGTACTGAACAACAGCGGCGACGACGAAACCATGCTCGCGCGGAATCTGCAAAAGCAAACCTACGCATCGGGCCCAAAAGCGGGAGAGCATGTCTACACACCACTGGTCGCTTACACGCTGATGATTTTCATCCTGCTCTACTTCCCCTGCATCGCCGCCATGGCGGCGATCCGCAGAGAGGCAGGCGGACGTTGGGCGCTGTTCACCCTGTTTTACACAACGGCCTTAGCATGGTTATTGTCTCTGCTCGTCTATCAGATAGGAAGCCTTTTCTAACGGGAGCGACGACATGCAGGAAATCATAACAAAAATCATTATCGGAGCAGCGGCGGCATGGGCGATCTACCGAATATTCAAATGGTTCGGTCGTCGCAGAAAATCGCAGTGCGGATGCGGCTGCGGGGCATGCGGCTGCGGAGGATGCGACGGATGCGCGCGGCGTTCGGCCTGCGAAAAAGAAAAGCAATCGGATGAGATCGCTGATAATCAACGGTAGCCCTCGCCGAAACGGGACGATCGGCACGATGATGCGAGTCGCTTCGGAAACTCTCGGGCCGGACGCCGAGCTGGTCCATATCGGCGACTGCCGGATCGCTCCTTGCACGGCTTGCATGCGATGCCGCGAAACGGGCGAGTGCTCGCTGCCGCACGACGACGGACACGATCTGGCCGACAAGATCCGTAATGCGGATTTGCTCGTAATCGGATCGCCGACCCATTGGGGAGGCATGAGCGCGCCGCTGAAAAACCTGTTCGACCGGAACGTTCCCGTCTTCATGGGCGAAAGCGCCCGGGGCATTCCCGTAGCCCGTCAGAAAGGGAAGCGAGCCCTGATCGTCGCCGCTTGCACCACGCCATACCCGTTCAACATCTGGATGAAGCAAAGCAGAGGCACTGTCCGCGCCCTACGCGAAATACTCCGTACGGGCGGCTACAGGATCGAGAGCATCGAAATCGGAGGAACGAAAAGATTCGGAACTCTGCCACTCCGATACCCCGAACGCCTGAAAAGTAAATTGCGGAAAATACTCCGAAAAACGGCGGGCAAAGCCCGTTAACGGTCAGCCCGGGATAACCGGACATGCGCGACTCCTGCCGGCAAAGCGTCTCCCGCCCTCCGAACTATAAGGCACTTTTATCATACGAATAACCGTAAACGCCGTCTTGCCGCGCTATCCGAATGCCTGTCGGGCGAATCGCCGACCGTTTCGCCCGACAGGCATACGACGGACATGTGAGGGCTCCCTGCACACAGGAGGCCGTCATTTTCCCGCGAGCATCTCGATCGCACGGGCCAGCTGATCGGGACAGGAAGTGCCCTTGCCCCTGCAATCGATGCCCTTCAGTCTCCGGACCGCCTCGCCGGTGTCCATTCCCCGAACCAGAGAGGCGACGCCCTGCGTATTTCCGTGACAACCGCCCGTAAAGACGACTTCGGCGATCCGGCCGTCCTCCACCGTCACGCGGATCGATTTCGTACATACGCCTCCGACAGGGACGTATTCGATCGTTTTCATTGCCATATCTTTGCCATTTGACGACGACAAAGATACGGAAGCCGCCCGGCCTTTCAAAACCGCAGCCAGCGAACCGGCACTTTCCCGAACGTCTCGACCGGTACGGGAACAAACGGATCGTCCTTCCGGCTACGCTCCGGTTCCGCGCGTCGGGGCAAAGCGCCTTCCGCATGCGAGCGCCGGTCGGAAGAAAACCCATCTCGGTCGGCAAAATCGGCCGATTCGTCTATTTCAATTGTCCGGAAAGCACGGCCGCCTTAAGTTTGCCTGCAAGAAAAATTGCAGACCCTATGAAACGAACAATCGGAACGGCTCTGATCTGCCTGCTCGGCCTGATGTCGGCCTTGTCCGCCGCAGGGCAGACCTCCGGACAGGGCTGGACGCTCAGACAGTGCATCGACTACGCCCGCGAGAACAACATTCAGGTACAGTCTTCGCAGGTTTCGCTGCAAAGCGCCCGGGTCGACCTGCAACAGGCCAAGGCAGACCGGACGCCCACGCTCGGATTCACGACCTCGCAGAACGTCATTCATCAGAAAAAGGAGAACGAGAACTTCAGTTCCGACGGCACCTACTCGGGCAACTACGCGCTCAATGCCGGCCTGACGCTTTACAACGGAGGCAAGCTGAAACACTCGCTGCGCCAGCAGCAGATCGTCAACCGCAGCAAGGAATACGAGGTGGAAGTCGCCCGCAACGACATCGAAATCGCCGTCACGCAGGCCTATCTCGAAATTCTGTATGCGAACGAGACGGTCAAGACGAACGCCCAGACCGTCGAGTCGTCGGCGGCCCAGATGGAACGGTCGAAAGCGCTGCTCGAAGCCGGCTCGATCGCCCGCAGCGACTACGCGCAAATGGAGGCTCAGTACAGCAGCGACTGCTACCAGCTGACCGTCAGCGAGAACGATCTGGCGCAAGCACGGCTGCAGCTCAAGCAGCTGCTCGAGCTGGGAATCGACAGTACGTTCGACGTCGTATTTCCCGAAATAGACAGCTCGACCGTACTGGCCGAGGTTCCCCGCATGGAAGAGGTGTACCTGACGGCGCTGGAAGTCATGCCGCAAATGGAAAGCGGCCGGTTGAACATCCAGTCGGCTCTGGCCGGCGAGCGGGTGGCCAAGGCCGACGGTCTGCCTACCGTTACCGCCAGCGCGGCCATCGGGACCGGAAACACCTCGGGGACCAACTACTCGTTCTACAACCAACTGAACAACAAGCTCAACGAAAGCGCCGGCATCACCGTCAGCGTACCGATCTTCAACAACCGCCAAGCCCGCACGTCCCGCGCCAAAGCGAGGCTCGAAACCCGTCAGGCCGAACTGAATTATGCCGATGCGGAAAAGAGCCTGCTGACGACCGTCGAGTCGCTTTATCAAGATGCCGTCTCGGCTCAGAGTCGCTACCGGGCCGCGACGGACAAAGTCCGCTCGGCGGGCCTGAGCTATTCGCTCGTACTCGGGCAATTCGAAGCCGGCATGAAAAACACCGTCGAACTGCTGACCGAGAAGAACAACTATCTGGCGGCCCAGCAGGAGCAGATACAGGCCAAGTATCAGGCCGTCCTGTCGATCCGCCTGCTCGACTTCTATCGCAACGTACCCATCGAATTGTAATCAAAAAACACGCATATCGCCATGAAAAAAGGAATGAAAACCGGAATCGTCCTTCTGCTCGTAGCCGTCGTGGCCGTCGCCGCCTTCCGGCTATTGCGGAAAGACTCGAAGCCCAAAACGGCATACAACAGCGCGACCGTGCGTCGGGGAACGCTCGTTCACAGCGTGACCGCCACCGGTACGATCGAGCCGATCATCCAGGTCGAGGTAGGTACGCAGGTATCGGGCATCATCGACCGCATTTACGTCGACTACAACTCGATCGTTAAGAAGGGCGAAGTGATCGCCGAGATAGACCGTTCGACGCTGGAGGCAGAGCTGGAGTCGAGCACGGCCACGCTGGAATCGAACAAGACCGAATACGAGTATCAGGAGAAAAACTTCGTCCGGATCAAGGGGCTGCATGACAAGGGCATGGTCAGCGATACGGACTTCGAAACGGCGGAGTACAACTATAACAAGGCCAAAAGCGCTTACGACAAGTCGAAGGCCGATATGTTCAAGGTACGGCAGAACCTGGGCTATGCGACGATCACCGCTCCGATCGACGGAGTCGTGATCGGCCGCGAGGTCGAGGAAGGTCAGACCGTGGCGGCGAGCTTCGAGACCCCGACGCTCTTCACGATTGCCAACGATCTGAGCCAGATGCGCGTGATCGCCGACGTGGACGAGGCCGACATCGGCAGCGTGCAGGACGGGCAGCGGGCGACTTTCACCGTAGACGCCTATCCGGACGACGTGTTCGAAGGAACCGTGACGCAGGTCCGGCTGCAAGCCACCACCGAATCGAACGTCGTAACGTATGAAGTGGTCGTGAACGCTCCGAATCCCGACCTGAAACTGAAGCCGGGTCTGACAGCCAACATCACGATCTACACGCTCCAGAAAGACGGCGTGCTGCTCGTTCCTTCGAAAGCCCTCCGTTTCACACCCGACGGCGCGACCGCGGCGATGTCCGACTCTTCGAGCCGCCGCTCCAAAACCCTGTGGGTCGAAACGGGCAGCGGAATCGAGCCGGTCGGCGTGACGATAGGCGAAACGGACGGCATCTATACCGAAGTGACCGGCCCGATCAAGGAGGGGGACCGGGTCGTCACGTCGGAAAGTTTGGGAATTCCGGCAGCGGAAGGCGATATGAACGGCCAGTCGAATCCGTTCATGCCGTCGCCTCCCGGACAAAAGAAGAAGTAGCAAGTCGCGCCGGTCTTCCCCGAAAGGCGGCCCTCTTACGCCCGGCAGAGAATGCCGGCAACCGTGCCCCGCTTTTCTCCGGAACGATCATTCAAACCGAGCCGGTATCGACGAGTGACTCCGGCACCCACGAACAGAGACGCCACGCTACGGCGCAACTACACCGGCGGTCCTGCCGCTGGACACACGAAAGTTTCAGAACCACGAAACCGAATCAACGCAAAACCATGGACAATCATATCATACGAGTCGAGAATCTGCGCCGGGACTTTCAGGTCGGCGGCGAGACGGTTCACGCGCTGCGGGGCGTAACGTTCTCGGTCGCGAAGGGCGAGTTCGTGACGATCATGGGCACGAGCGGCTCGGGAAAATCGACGTTGCTGAACATTTTGGGCTGCCTCGACACGCCGACCTCGGGCGAATACTGGCTCGACGGCGTCTCGGTCCGCGAGATGGGGCGCAACGACCGCGCGACGCTCCGCAACCGCAAAATCGGATTCGTGTTCCAGTCGTACAATCTGCTGCCCAAAACCACGGCGCTCGAGAACGTCGAACTCCCGCTGTTCTACAATCCGGACGTATCGGCCCGCGAGCGGCGCGAACGGGCGACCGAAGCCCTGAAAGAGGTAGGACTGTCGGACCGCATCCACCACCGCTCGAACCAGATGTCCGGCGGACAGCAGCAGCGCGTGGCGATCGCGCGGGCGCTCGTTAACAATCCGGTGATGATTTTGGCCGACGAAGCGACCGGCAACCTCGATACGCGGACCTCGTTCGAGATTCTGACGCTGTTCCAGCGTCTGCACACCGAGGGGAGCACGATCGTATTCGTCACGCACAACCCGGAGATCGCGCAGTTCAGCAGCCGGAATATCGTGCTGCGCGACGGGCACATTACCGACGACGTCCGTAACGGGAACATCCAGTCGGCCCAAGCGGTACTCGACACGATTCCGGTGGACAACGGCATGTAAACGACCAAGGAGATGAACTACAAGAATCTGATAAAAATCGCACTGAAAGCCCTTGCCAACAACAAGTTCAGAGGGTTCCTGACGATGTTGGGCATCATCATCGGCGTCGCTTCGGTCATCGCGATGCTGGCCATCGGCCAAGGATCGAAGCGGAGCATCCGCGAGCAGATCTCGGAAATGGGCTCGAACATGATCATGGTACACCCCGGCAACGGCCGCTTCGGCGGAGTGCGGCAGAGCGCCAGCAGCATGCAGACGCTCAAACTGGAGGACTACCGGACGATCGAGCGCGAGGCATCGTACATCAGCGACTGCTCGCCCACGGTCAGCAGCAGCGGTCAGGCGATCTACGGCGCCAACAACGCGCCGACCACGCTGTACGGCGTGAACGGCGACTACATGACGATCCGCAAGTACTCGGTCGGCGAAGGCGAGATGTTTACCGATCACGACGTGAAAACGGCCGCCAAGGTCTGCGTCGTAGGCAAGACGGTCGTCGACAATCTGTTCGTTTCGGGCGAGGACCCGCTCGGCAAGACGATCCGTTTCGACAAAATCCCGCTGAAAATCGTCGGAGTGCTGTCGTCCAAAGGCTACAATTCGATGGGGCAGGACCAGGACGACCTGATCATCGCACCCTACACGACCGTACAGAAACGGGTGCTGGCGATCACCTACCTGCACGGCATCTTCCTCTCGGCCCTGACCGAGGAGGCGTCGGACAAGGCGATCGACGAAATCGCCGAAATTCTGAGGCAGAACCACAAGATCAAGCCCGGCGACGAGGACGATTTCGAGATTCGCTCGCAGGAAGAGCTCAGTTCGATGCTCAGCTCGACCACCGACCTGATGACGGTGCTGCTGGCCTGCATAGCGGGCATCTCCCTGCTGGTGGGCGGTATCGGCATCATGAACATCATGTACGTCTCGGTAACCGAGCGCACGCGCGAAATCGGCCTGAGAATGTCGATCGGCGCGAAAGGGCGGCACATCCTGTGGCAATTCCTGATCGAGGCGGTCATCATCAGCGTGACCGGAGGAGTGATCGGCGTCGTGCTCGGAATCACGGCTTCGGCCGTCATCAAGTACTGGATCGGATGGCCCGTCTACGTCCAGCTGTATTCGGTCGTGCTATCATTCGCCGTATGTACCGTGACCGGCATATTTTTCGGCTGGTACCCGGCCCGCAAGGCTTCCAATCTGGACCCGATCGAAGCGATCCGCTACGAGTAGAGCGTCTGCAAGCCGTGCAGACCGCCTTCGCCCCGAAACAATCGAGCGCACCCTGCGAGCGTTTTTAGGTACGCGCCAAGCCTCGTCCCCCGCTTTTCGCGCCGGACGGCAACTCGCAACCTCGGACCTCGCCCGCTTCGGCGCATAAATCCCGATTCGGGACGCACGGCAAAGCCGGCATACAGTCCACAAAAAACATATAATCGCGTTTTTCATTATCTTTACATGGAACAATCATGGAAGTAGCCGGTCTGACCAAAGAGAAAATATTCGAGATCGTCATTCACACGATCGCATGGGGGTTGCTGTTCTGCTCCCCGTTCCTGTTCGCGTACGGCGACAACGCGTCCGTATCGCTCGAACGGTACGTCGGCTTCGTCATCATGCCGCTGACTTTCATGACGGTCTTCTACGTCAACTACGGCATACTGACCCCGCGACTGCTGTTCCGCAAACGACTGGGGCGCTTCATTCTGGCCAATCTGCTGCTGATCGCGGCGGTCCTGCTCATACAGCATATCTGGCACGAGATGTGCCGCCTCTATATCGAGACCGAACCGCCGCGCGAGAACCGGGGCGATCCGCCGCCCGTCTACTTTTTCATCGCATGGAACGCCATGCTGATGGCCCTGACGGTCGGGCTGGCCGTCGCTATCAGGATGACGGGCAACTGGTATCGCATCGAAGCCGAGAAGCAGCAAATCGAGAAGGAGAGAACGCAGGCCGAGCTGAAGAACCTGAAGAGCCAGCTGAATCCCCATTTCCTGTTCAACACGCTGAACAATATCTATGCGCTGATTCCCATCGACCGGACGAAAGCCCAGTTCGCCGTGCATAGCCTCAGCCACATGCTGCGCTATGTGCTTTACGAGAACAACCAGAACTACATTCCGCTCGAAAAGGAAATTCAGTTCGTCCGCAACTACGTCGAATTGATGGAGCTGCGCCTGCCCGATCGCGTGGAAACGACCGTCGATCTGCCCGAACAGGCGGACGGGTACACGATCGCACCGCTGCTGTTCATTACGCTGGTCGAGAATGCGTTCAAACACGGTGTCAGCCCGTCGCAGCCGTCGTTCGTGCACATTTCGATCCGCATGGTCAAGGAAGGGACATTGGTCTGCACGATCGAAAACAGCGACTTCCCGAAAACCGACGCAGACCGAAGCGGTTCGGGCATCGGCCTGCAGAACTTGCGCAAGCGGCTGAATCTGCTCTATCCGAACCGCCATATCCTGCGGACCGAAAACCTGAACGGGAGTTTCGTGGCACAACTCATTATCGACCTATGAACCGAATCAGCACGATGGTAGTCGACGACGAGCCTCTGGCAGCGCAACTGCTGGGCGATTACGTGCGGCAGACGCCGTTTCTCTCGCTCGAAGGCATCTGTTCGAGCGCCGTCGAAGCGTTTTCCATGTGGCAGGAGCACCCGGCAGACCTGCTTTTCCTCGACATCCAAATGCCGCAGATGAACGGCCTTGAACTGTCCCGCACGCTCGGCGAGCGGTCGCGCGTAATTTTCACGACCGCCTTCGAACAGTACGCGCTCGAAGGGTTCCGCGCCGATGCGCTGGACTACCTGCTCAAGCCGATCAGCTACGCCGA
>ULUO01058072.1_pt1 | contig 11873 bp, 9 predicted proteins | sample 1958611 | NCBI WGS metagenome assembly ULUO01 (sample SAMEA4835762, study PRJEB28245) | human gut metagenome | biome: gut microbiome; material: fecal sample | place: Denmark | collected 2008
TTATCATAATATATTTTTCCAAAATGTGCAATAATTTATTGCCGTACCCTAAGGAATTTTGTCAATTAATCGGGCGGGAGTTAACGTACTGATTTTTTTTGCTGTCTGCGTCGGGCAGGCTTGAATTGACAGCCATCGCAATTATCTATATCGCACATGGAAATTTTATAACTAAGGTGGTATGAACATGAGATCCTCCTCTAAACCGGAAAAAAGAACTTATACCGATCTTTTGATTATATTAGTCATTTTGGCGGCTGTCTTGGCCTGGTTTTTTTGGCCTTCGGCGCACCGGAAACCGACTTCCGAAGATTCTCGTCCGCAGGAACTTGCTCTGAACGTAATGCCGCTTGCGCCGCGCGATGTTTCGCTGACACAGTCCTATATCGGTTACGTTACGCCGATTCATTCCGTTGACATCGTTCCTTATATCAATGGTTTTCTTGAAGACATCATGGTCGATGGCGGTCAAAGAGTTGAGCGCGGCGACAATCTGATTCTCATTCGCCAAAATGAATATAAAGCCAGCCTTGAGGCGGCGGAGGCCTCCGTTTTACAAGCAGATGCCACCTTAAACAATGCTGCGGTCTATTACCGCCGGGTGAAGCAGGCAGGTACCAAAGTTATTTCCAAAACCGAATTGGACAATGCCAAAGCCTCTTATCTCTCGGCTAAAGCCGCTCTGGCTCAGGCTAAGGCCAATCGGGATCTGGCCAAGGTTAATTTTGACTATACGATTATTCAGGCGCCGATCAGCGGCATTGTCGGCAATGTTGACCTCACCCGCGGGGACTATGTTTCTCCGTCAAGCGGAACCTTGCTGAAAATTATCCAGTTTGATCCGATTCGGGTTGTTTTTTCCATTACCGACAAAGATTACCTCAACGAAATGGCCAAACAATCGGGCGGGTTGTTTAACGGCGAAGCAATCAAAATCCGCCTCAGTAACGGCCAGATTTATAATAAGACCGGAAAATTCCGGTTCTTGGACAATGAAATCAACCGTTCTACCAATTCAATCGCTGTTTATGCCGATTTTGAAAACGAAAATCATACTTTGGTCGCCAATGCTTATGTTGACGTTTTGTTGGAGAAAAATATAAAAAACGGCGTTCCCGTACGCCAAAATCTGGTCACAATGGAAGATTCCGGAAACTATGTTTATGTGGTAAAGGACGACAGGCTTGAGCGGCGCAAAGTTGATATTTTGGGGATTAGCGGCAATGATTATATCCTCAAGAATACTTTTGCCGCCGGCGAATATCTGGTCTTGGACAAAGTCGGCCGCATTATCCCCGGTCAAAAACTGAAACTTAATGTCGTTGGCGGCAAAACCGGGGAGGAGCAGAAATAATGTTTTCCGAATATTTTATTGACAAGCCGCGGTTTGCGGGAGTCATCGCCATTATTATGGTCTTGCTGGGCTGTCTGGCCATTGTTGTTTTGCCGATTTCCCAATATCCGCAGATTACGCCGCCGCAGATCGTTGTCAGCACCACCTATCCCGGCGCCAGCGCACAAGTTCTGGTCGATACGGTTGCCGTCCCGATTGAAAATCAGATTAACGGTGTAGAAGACATGCTCTATATGTCTTCAACGTCTGACGACAACGGCTCCTATGACCTGACGGTAACGTTTAATATCGGGACGGATCCGGACATTGCCCAGGTCAAGGTCGAAAACCGCCTCCAGCAGGTGATGTCGCAGCTGCCGGCGATTGTGACTCAGGAAGGGCTTGAAGTTAAAACCCAGTCGGCCAATATCTTGGGAATGTTGGTGCTGCGTTCTCCAAACCGGACGTATGATGATTTGTTCTTGAGCAATTTTGCTTATAGCAATATCAAGAACAGTCTGGCCCGCGTGCCCGGAATGGGCGATGTTTCGATTTACGGCCCGCAGTACAGCATGCGCATCTGGCTCAATTCTGACCGTATTTCCTCTTTGGGACTGGACAGTTCCGATGTGGTTCAGGCAATCGAAAATCAGAATGTTCAGGCTTCCATCGGACGTGTCGGCGCTGCGCCGAGCAGCAAAGATACGCCGGTCGTCTTGAGCCTGACGGCCAAAGGGCTGTTGAATAACGTAAAAGATTTTGAAGAAATCGTTATAGCCACTTCGGCCGACGGCGGCATTGTCAGGCTCAAAGACATTGCCCGCGTTGAGCTTGGCGCCGACAGTTATCAGATGAACGCCGATTTTGACAATACTCCTGCAGTAGTTATCGGTTTGAGCCAGACGCCGAATTCCAACTCGCTGGATATTATGAAAAATGTCCGCAAAGAAATTGAAAAATTGCAAAAAACCTTTCCCGAAGATATTCGTCTGGAAACCGCCTACGATTCGACGGACTTTGTCCGCGCTTCAATTGAAAGCATTTTGGAAACTTTGGTCATTACTTTTTCCCTGGTGGTTTTGGTTACCTTCGTTTTTCTGCAGCGTTGGAAAACGACCCTGATCCCGCTTATCACCATTCCGGTTTCGCTGATTGCAACTTTTGCCGTTATTTATATGCTTGGGTTTAATATAAACATTTTGACGCTGTTTGCCATGATTCTGGCTATCGGCCTGGTTGTTGACGATGCCATTATCGTGGTGGAACGTGTGCAGTATTTGATGCTTTACGAAAAACTGGACGCCAAAGCGGCTTCAATTAAGGCAATGCAGCAGATTGCCAGCGCCATTGTCGCCACCACTTTTGTTTTGTTGTCGATTTTTATCCCGGTCGGCCTGATGGCCGGCATTACCGGCAAAATTTATCAGCAGTTTGCCGTTACCATTGCGACCGCGGTTGTCTTTTCGGCCTTTAATGCCCTGACATTGAGCCCCGCTCTTTGCGCCATCTTTCTGCGTAACGACGATGCTTCGGTCAGCAGCCGCTTTTTTGCCTGGTTTAATGATACGATCGACTTTTTTCGCGATAAATATACCGGCGTCGTCGGCTGGTTTTCTTCTTATCTGAAAATCACCGCCTTGGTCGTGCTCGGAACCATTGCCGTGGTAGCGCTGATATTCACCCGTACCGCATCGTCTTTTATTCCCGAAGAAGACCAGGGAATTATTTTTTCCAATATTCAGCTGCCCAATACGGCAACCATCAACCAGACCAACGACATCTTGCAGGAAGTCGGTCAGAAGGTTATGCAAATGGAGGGAGTCAAATATTATATCTCCGTTGCCGGCTACTCGATTTTGGGCGGCGGCGGCGAAAACGTGGCGCTGGGTGTCGTCGGGCTGCAGCCCTGGAACAAACGGACGGCAAAGTCGTTGTCCATAGAAAGCCTGACCAACCGCCTGACCGAAACTTTTGCCGCCAATGCCGAGGCCGAGATCAATTTTTTTGCCCCTCCGGCAATTCCCGGCATCGGCAATTCGGACGGCCTGTCTTTGGAACTGCTGGCAGTAAGCGGCGATGCCACACCCAATGAACTGTTTCAGAAAATGCAGGAATTGCTGATGAAAATGAATACCAGCCCCGAACTGTCTTATGCTTTTTCAACTTTTACCGCCGATACGCCGCATATTTACCTGAACATCGACCGGACCAAGCTCCAGGCATACAAAATTTCGGTTGCCGCATTGTTCGAGGCTTTGCAAAATAACCTCGGCTCCCGTTATATCAATAATATTACGCTGAGCGGGCAGGTTAATAAAGTCATTATCCAGGCAGATTTTCCCTACCGCCGGAATATTGAAGACGTTGAGAACCTGCATGTCCGTTCGACCGACGGCCGGTTGATTAAGGTCAGCAGCTTTGCTTCGGTCAGTACGGAAGTCTCTCCGAAAGTCATTTATCGCTACAACCAATATACCTCGGCCGCCGTCACGGCTCAAACCGCACCCGGCGTCAGTACCGGAACGGCTATTGATACCATATTGGGCATCGGGCGCCAGTTGCTCGGAAATAGTTATGAAATCGCCTGGACCGGGCTCAGCCTTCAGGAAGTTGAGGCTGCCGGGCTGGCCGGAATGCTGATTGCGCTGGCTTTGGTCTTTTGCTATTTGTTTCTGGTGGCGTTGTATGAAAGCTGGATGCTGGCGTTTGCCGTCATGTTTTCAACCGTTTTTGCCATTTTGGGAGCTCTTGCCGGACTGCACCTGATGGGATTGTCGCTGAGCATTTACGCGCAGCTCGGATTGATTATGCTGATTGGGTTGGCTGCCAAAAACGCAATTTTGATTGTCGAATTCACCAAAGCTTACCGCGATGACGGCGCCGATATTGTGAAAGCCGCCCAAAAAGGGGCTTCGGAGCGGTTTCGCGCGGTGTTGATGACGGCGCTGACCTTTATTTTGGGCGTTTTCCCCATGGTCATCGCCACCGGTGCCGGCGCTTCAAGCCAGATTTCCATCGGGACTTCGGTGTTTTTCGGCATGATTGCCGCCACCTTTGTCGGCATTATCTTTATTCCGGCGCTGTTTGCCTTTTTTGAAACAATCAAGGAATGGGCCGGTCACGGGCAGGAGGAAGAAAAAATTGTCAAAGAAACCCGTACCAAGGGCAATCCGCTGGGCATCAGCCTTAACGACAAACCGGCCAAAGCCAAATCCGGAGGTGCCAAAAATGCGTAAAATAGAAATTGTTTTGCTGGGATTTTTGGCGGCGTCTTGTTCGGTCGGCCCCGATTACCGCCGCCCTGCATTGTATAAGGATACCGCCATTCAGGAGAGCCTGGGCCTGAAGGAAATTTCCGGCCGTCTTGTTACCAAAGACTGGTACAAAGATTTTAACGATCCGGTTTTGAACCGGCTGGTTGCCGATGCGCTGAAAAACAGCCCCAATGTCAAGATTGCCGTACAAAAGCTGCGCGAAGCCCGCAGTACGCTGAAAATCAACGCCGTCAACAATTTCCCAATGTTCAACGCCGACGGCAGCTACCATTATAACAAACCAAGCAAAAGCATTGGCTATACGATTGATACGGATTATTACCAGCTGGGGCTTGACGCTTCTTGGGAGCTTGATATTTGGGGCGGCGGCAGAAGGCAGACCGAAAGTTCGATGGCCCTGTTTGAAGCGGCGGCCGCCAGCCTTGATAATGTCTATCTGACCATGACCGCCGAAGTAGCCGCCGATTATATCGGCCTGCGCACCGCTCAGGAACAAATCCGCATTGCCGAACAAAATCTCAAATTGCAGGAAGACATCTACGATGTAATCGCCGCCAAAAACAAATACGGTCTGGCCGACAACGTCGCCCTGAATCAGGCCAAATATACGGTCGAAACGACCCGCTCGACAATCCCTGACCTCAAAAAACAAGAAGAAGCTTATAAAAATGCTCTGGCGATATTAGTCGGAAAACTTCCCGGAACGCTTGACGTCCTGCTGTCCGAAAGCAAACGCAACCTGATACGGCGCCGGTTCGGTTATGACCTTTCCCGTTTGTATGAACTTCCGGTCGCCACCGTCCGTAACCGCCCTGACGTCCGTATTGCCGAACGTCAGCTTCATGCCCAAAATGCCTTGGTCGGCAAAGCGATTGCCGACCTGTACCCGAATGTCAGTTTCAGCGGATTTTTGGGCTGGCAGTCGTTGGAGGTATCCGGCCTGATTGATAAAAAAAGTTATATGTATAATTATTCCCCGTCCGTAACACTGCCGATTCTTCATTGGGGACAGTTGCAAAATCAGGTGGAATTACAAAAAGAAACCACTTTGGAATATTTCTACCAATACCAAAACAGCGTTCTGAATGCGGTCAGCGAAATCAAAAATTCTATGACTGCCCTCAATGAGGAATATCGCAAAAATACGTCGTCTTATCAGGCTGCCAAAGCTCAAAAAAGCGCCGCGGCGCTGACGTTGGATAAATATAACCGGGGACTGGTCGAGTTCAGCGACGTCATGACCGCGCAACAAAACCTGCTTGCGTCGCAAAATCAGCTGGTTGTCAGCAATGGCCAGATTTATCTTGACGTAATTGCCTTTTACAAGGCTTCCGGCGGCGGATATCAGCCGCAGACTTTTGAGCAGGCCTATATGTCGCCCCTGTTAAAGGGTTTGCCCTGCAAAGCCCGTTGCGGCCTGTAAATGTAGAGGTTTGTCGTTTCGGGAATGTCCGTAAACCGATGGGCATAACCGCGATTTTCCATACACTCGCGATAAGCTTTGGGCTTGATGTTTTCATCATCGCGAAGCGAGTTGACAATCAGCGGCTGGGCTCCCGGATAAGGCACATAAGTTGCCCAGATGCCGCGCTCGGCATGCCAGTCGGCGCGAATGTCCAGCTTGGCCTCTTCCGAATAAAACCAGCTGTTGATATCCGGCGTCCAACTCCAGTTTTCGGCAGCCCGCAAACATTCCGAATGATCGCGGGAAAACTTGATGACCCCGGTTCGCGGCCGCTCCCAATGATAAACAATCTGCCCCTGCGCATCATCCTCATAAACAGAAGTGCAGGCTGCCGTCGCCAATACCGGCAAAATAAGTAAAAGGTTTCTGATTGTCATTTCCCTGCCTCTAAAAGTCCAAGTTTGCATAATTTTTTGCCGGCAGGACGCCTTTGACCGAATCTTTTAAAATATCCTTGAAACTGGGGCGCGACTTGATTTTGGAATACCACAGCTTGGCATAACGGTAATTTTCCCACGGCACGTCGCCCAAATAGTCAATTACCGACAAATGCGCCGCTGCAGTAACGTCGGCCAGAGAAAATTCCGCACCGCCCAAATAATTGCGTCTTTCGCTGAGCCAGTCCAGATATTCCATATGAAATTTCAGGTTGTTTAACCCGATTTTCAGGATGCGCGAGTCCGGAGCCAGCCCCTGGCTGAAACGCTTAAAAACTTTTTCCTGGACAATATTGCGATAAACTTCGCGATAAAATTTGTCGTCAAACCAAGACATCAGCCGGCGGATTTCGGCGCGTTCTCTGGGAGATTCGGGCATCAGGCGGATTTCGGCAGAAATTTCTTCCAAATATTCGCTGATGGCATAGTCTCCGGAAATAACATTGCCGTCACTAACAAAAATCGGCAGTTCCCCGGCCGGATTAAGCTTGTACACATCGGCCGAAAGCGCCCAGGGTTCTTCTTCTTTCAAAACGAAAAGCATTTTTTTCTCGCTCATTTCCAAACGGATTTTGCGGCTGTGGGGCGAAACCGGATGATGTATCAGTAAAACCATTTGAACGCTCTTTCATTCTAAAATTTATATTGTCAAATTGTAACCTCTGGAATTTAAAGGTCAAGCTCCTAAAATCCTACTCGGTAAAAACCGGCGGCACAATTCTCTGGCTCTCTTGTTCGTATTTCCGAACCATATCCTGAAGCTCCCGTGCAAATTTGTCCCGATTCTCTTTTTTCTCAATATATAAAATCAGGCTCCGCATCAGCGAGTCATGATATTTTGACGCCTTTGAAACCCCGATGAACAGCGGCATGTTCCAAATCGCCTGTTTAGAAAAGCTGAGTTTGCTCCTAAGGCCGAGTTTGGAAGCTTTGATAACCCCAAGATAATAGCTGGCAATGATATAATCAACTTTTTTGTTGTAAAGTTTTTTGAACATTTCCGTAGCGTCGGATTCGCTCAGCAAATTAAGCTTTTCAAGCTCGCCGTTAACATAGTCGCTGAACCGGTCGTCGGCAAAACGCCCGCCTTTGAGCTTTTTCAGATCGGATAACTGCTTAATCTCGCCAACCCGTTCCGGCAGCATGATGATTGTAACCGGATTGTCGATAATTGCCGGCATCACATAATCCAGGCCGTCATAAATCTTGGTTCCGTAATAAATCCCGAAAATAATGTCAACGTCCCCGGCCCGGACCCGTCTTACCAAATCGGAATAATCGGTGCTGCCAATGAATTCCGGATGTAAAGAATTGGTCTGAAAAAAATCGTTGATCATGTTGGTAAAAATGCTGGCATATTCCGCACGGCTTTGCCCGTACCCCAGCTTACGGATATTATAGACTCCAAACGGCGGATAATCCATAAAACTGGTATATCCGACAGTTTTCTGCTGTCGGTTGGGATTAAAGTCAACCACGGCTTCGGCTGTTTGCGGCAAAACGGCGGCCAAAACGGCGGCAGTAAAGATTTTTTTCCAGAAATTCATTTTATCACCCTTTAAAAAACCGAGAAATCATGATAATATTATTACAATCTTAATCAATTTAGCATATTAATATTAAAAAAGATTTTATTTTGCGGAGTTTGAAAGGTCAAAATGGATAATTTACAACAGTATTCCAATAATGAAATGAACTCGTTAAACCAAATCGAACTGGAAAGCCGGGCGCTGATTCGCACCGCCTCGGCCTTGAACGTGATTAAGGAAAACTGGGAAGCCCGGCACAATGAACTGGACGAGGCCTTGGAAAAAAACCGCAAGCTCTGGACGATTATTGTATCTGCCATGCAGGATAACGGCTGCCCGCAGCCGCAGGCCGTCAGAGCCAATATTATCAATCTCGGAATGTTTATTTTCAAACGGACGGTTTCGATTATGGTTGATCCCAAACCTGAAAGCCTGGGCGTGTTGATTGATATTAATATGAATATTGCCAAGGGCTTGAGCGCCCACGAAGACGCGACCGATTCGCAGGCTTCGGTATAATCCCGGCAGTCCCGATAGCCGTTCCTCTTGGTCGCATCAGCAGCCAAAGGATGACAGTTATATGGGTGTCATCCCTCGTTTTCGTAAGAAAACGTCCAGGGGTCTACAAATTAATTCTTTCCTGTTACAGCACGGCATTTTTTCTATCTGTCATACCGCAACATTTTTTCTCTTCCTGTCATACCGGCCTCCGAGCCGGTATCCAGGTTAATATTGATTCCTTAGCTATCTGGATTCCGGGTCAAGCCCGGAAAGACAGTAAAAAAACAAGCCCAGAATGACAGTAAAAAAACAAGCCCGGAAAGACAAAAGAAAACAGAAAAAATTCGTAGCCCCTTGATGGCCGCTGTCGCCGCAAGGGGTGACGGCTATTGGGTAATGGGCGCTGCCGCGTCCAAGGAGGGATTAAACATATAGATATCCCGCGGACACGAACGTAATCTGCGGGATACCGAAAGAAATGCATAACATAATAATATCTCTGAGACAGAACTTTTTTAAGCCGTCGGCACCTCCATTACGCAGCGAACCGCCCGGCTTCCGGAGGTTGAAGCGTCATAGTTCATATCTCCGCTTGAGGGATTGACTTTCCACTTGTTCTGATATCCAAGTGTCCAGTAATAATCGTTTTTCAGGGCTTGTCCGGTTTCAATCTGCCCAAGCTTGGTGTTGACGACCGTAAACTTATTGTCGGAAACGCCGTTCCATTTTTGTGTAATCATCGAAAAGCCTTGTTTCATGGTCGGAAGTTCCCAATCTCCGGCATTGGTTCCCAAGGTGCTAAAGTTGGCGCATTGGGTTTTGGCGACCGATAAGGTCATGTTTTCCGGCTGCCGCAATGCCAGGACATAAGCGGTCGTCTTGTCGGTGTTGACCCAATAAACAACGGCAATCGGCATTTTTGAAGAAACCAGATTGGTATCAAAACTCTTGTCGCTGTAATAAATGTCGCCCACGTCAACGGCTGCGGCGTTAAAACTCCACAAGCTAATCAGCAATGCCGGAAAGGATAATAGAATTTTCTTCATCTTGGTTCTCCTTTAAAATGTCATGACGCAGCGATAGAGCAGCTTTTTGTTTTTGGAGCTGGAATCTCCCTTAATGACTTTTTCCTGATTGGTCGCTCCCAGCTTAAAGTAATAGGGATAAGCACCGCTGTCCGGCGTTTCGGATATCGTCCAGTAATAATTGGAAGTCAGGGTTGAGGTGGCGGGGATGGAATAGCTGACAGTACAAGCTGTACACCAAGGACTTTGCGAGACACCGTCAACCTTACAGTCATCATGATATTGCCAAGATCCGCTTCCACATGTTGTTGAGCCAGTGCAAGTACCGCTTTTATTTGTATTACTACACGCCGGACTCTCTTTCAGATAAGTTCCACCGTTGTCATTGGCGCCGCTGTTGCAGTAGTTAAAAAGATACGAATAGCCCAGCTGCTCGGCTTGCGGCAGCAGTTTCATTTTGTTGTTAAGATTGGCGTATTGGTTGGTTCCGGTGCTGCTTTCAGTCTCCCAGCCGTTGATTTCAATCATTTCAAACAAGGTCGGCAGCCGCCAGTCACCCTCCGAGGTGCCTTTGACCACAAAGTCGTTGCAGCGCTTGACCGCGTTTGTCCAAGTTGTCGCCGGCGGCTGATGCGCCGAGACGATAATCCCGTGGTTATAACCATTGTTGGTCTCAAAAACCAAAGCCACGCCGATAGCGTCTTTGGCAGTATTAAGCGTTGAGGCGGTGGTGCCGTCCGAATAGACGATATCCAGATTGTTGACCTTGTTTTTGATGGCAAAAACATTTCCGCCTCCGCCCTTGAGGCAAAAAAGCTTGGTCTGGTCAAACGGACACTTAACGCTGCCGCCCGGGCAGTCCGCGGCGCTTTTGGTATATCCCAGAAGGCTGCAGTCCGGGCTGGCTGTGCAGGAAACATCTGCCCTCCCGGTCGAGGGAATAATGAGGCCAATGCCCAATGCCAGTGCAATTTCTTTCTGATTAATCATTTTCTTTCTCCGTTTTTTTAGTTCTGATTATATTTTTTCTAAAATATGTTTTGTTTCCTCTTGTTGTTGTGTTGTCATATTGGTTATTATAAACGGTATTTTTGCCTGCCTTCTCTCAGTTGCTGTGTTTCAGGCAATAAACCTTGCTTTGATCATAAGGGCAGCGCAGAAACTCTTTGGTGGCACAGTCCGCATCTATTTGGCTGTATCCGAGTTCTCCGCAGCGATTCTCCGGTTGCCGGCAAAAATAGGTATAATTCGCCTGGCAGCCGCTCGGACATAAGGTTCCGGAACACGGATCTTCCGTACAAACGGTTCCGGTTGGGCAAATCTCATAATCACAAGCCTGTTTGCATTCCAAGCACTGGGCAAAGGTTGTTATTTCCCCGCGTTGGCAGATTGCCGCCGCCGGGTCAGCCCCAAATTCGCAATCTTCATCGGTAACGTATCCGGAGCATTCGTTCATAACCGCGGAATATTTGGTCTTTTCACAGCATTTGCATTCGCCGGTTTGGGTATATCCGGCCGGAACTGTGTCATAAATATAGCCGTTTGCCTCGCAAACCCGACAACAGTCCTGATTGTCCTTGGGAATACATATTGCAAAGTTGTGGTCATAAGGGCAGTACATAATCTCGCTGTCTGCCCGGCAATCACCGGATAAAAAGCTGTAACCGAGCGTATCGCAGTTGGTAATCGGCTTGGTACAATAATTGGTATAAGAGGTTTCGCAGCCGGTCGGGACATAAGTTCCGGAGCAGTCATCGGTTTTGCAAATGCTTCCTTCCGGACAAACTTCAAAATCCGTGGCGTTCGGGCATTCTTTGCAGCGGCGGTATAAAGTTTGCGAGCCTTTTTGACAGCTGTCGTCTTTGTCCTCTACCCCAAACCGGCAGTCTTCTTCTTTAACATAACCGCTGCAGGGATTAACGCCGATTTGATGCCGGGTCTGGCCGCAGCAGCTGCAAGAAGCCGTGCTGACATACCCGGCAGGAATCATATCTGCCGTATAATCAAAATCTTTGCAAAAACGCGCGCAGCAGGTCCCGTCGTCAGGTATACAGACGACCAGGTTGGCATCAAACGGGCAGCTGAACATGCCCATGGCGTCTTTGCAGGCTCCCGGAGCCGTGTCGTAGCCCAAATCCGCACAGTCTTGTGTCTCCGGCTTTCTACAAAAGTTGGTATAACCGACTTTGCACCCGGTTGGGTCGCAGTAACGCCAGGTACAGGCCTCATATTCGCAAACGGCGTTTTCAGGACAGGTTTCGTTTTTACACTTGGCCTCGCAGCGTTTGCACTTGTCACACTTGGTAAC
>ULUO01029505.1_pt1 | contig 11857 bp, 5 predicted proteins | sample 1958611 | NCBI WGS metagenome assembly ULUO01 (sample SAMEA4835762, study PRJEB28245) | human gut metagenome | biome: gut microbiome; material: fecal sample | place: Denmark | collected 2008
AAAGGGAGATATTATCATAGAAAAATCTGGTGGCAGTGATAAACAACCAGTAGGGCGTGTTATTTTTTTCGATGGGGAGGAACGAACATATCTTTTTAATAATTTCACAGGGTTATTAAGAGTGAAAGATCAAGCGAATTGGTATCCGAGATACATTTTCTATTCACTTTTTTCGAATTATCGAAAGGGTGGAACGCGGGCGTTTGAAAATAAAACGACAGGACTTCATAATCTAAAAATGGATGAGTATGTAGCGCATTATGAAGTGGCAGATGCAAGTATGCAAAATCAAATCGCTATATGCGCTCAGTTAGATAGGGTTACAAAAAATATCAAATTGCACCAGCAGGAACTCCAAAAGCTAGATCAACTCATCAAATCCCGATTTGTCGAGATGTTTGGTATGCTAGGGACAGACACTTTTGGATGGGGTTTGGTGCCGCTCGGGAGTGTTTGTAGCATCAATCCTAAAAAAAACCAAGATTCACGTCTTGTTAGCGGCACCAAGATTTCTTTCGTTCCCATGCCCGCTGTAACAGAACATGGTGCAATCAACACAAACATAATAAAAGAATATGATGAGGTTAAAACGGGTTTCACCTACTTCGCTGAGAACGATGTTCTTTTTGCGAAAATTACTCCTTGCATGGAAAACGGCAAGGGTGCGGTAGCGAAAGGTCTCCATAATGGCATCGGGTTTGGCTCGACAGAGTTTCATGTACTTCGACCGATCAGCGGAAAGACAGATCCACACTGGATTTACACCCTTACTGCTTTTTCAAAATTTCGTGTAGACGCAGCTAGCAATATGACAGGAAGCGCAGGACAACGCAGAGTACCCGCATCTTTCTTGGCGAACTATAGAGTATCGCTGCCACCGTTGCCATTACAAGAGCAATTTGCAGACTTCGTCAAACAAGTCGACAAATCAAAATTGCTAGAATGGATAAATCTTGCAAAGAAAAGTTTTGATTTACTGCACGAGAGGATATATATATGGTAAATAATTTATTTGACAACATAGAAGAGCGTCAAGAAATAATGAACATTGCTCTATTCTTAAAAGATTTTTGCTCGGAGATGCAGGAATATATGGCGATCCTTAAGGTCTTGGAGGGACTTAAGAATCAATTAGTGCAAAATGATTTTATTGCAGAAACGAGACGGGGCGTTGAACAGCAATTGCTTTTAGAATTCGTTAAAGTTTTTGACAAGCCGAATTTTAACAAAGAAGAAAATTGCAGTGTTTTATTGTTGCATGATAGGGTAGAGCAAATAGAAAACGTACCGTATAAAAGTGAGATAATGAATAGACTACAAGCTTTGCAAAAAGAATTTAATGAAATTGTTTCAACCGGAAATTGGCGAAATAAAAAAGTTGCACACCACGATTTGAAGACGTTGAATGAATGGAATATAGATGTGGTAGATTTCCCAAAAGTGGAAGCATTGATTTTTAAACTGGATAACATTTTGAAAATAATTTTGAAAAGTGTTTGTTTTATCCAGTATAAAGACCAAGACCAAGCAAATTTAATGAAAAAATACAAGCACTCACTTTCAGAACTTTGTGATATTTTGAATGTATGTAAAGAACAAGGAGCACCCTCATGACAAACTTTGGATTCTTAAAAGACAAAAGCGAATATACATTATTCAGCGCCGCAGCAATGGAAGCAGAGCGTGTGTATGAATCATCGCCTGCCATGTGTGCGGTAGGATGTCGCAAAGCCTTAGAACTTGCAGTTAAGTGGGTATATGCAGCCGACAACACAATTCATATGCCGTACCGCGATAATTTGCAATCGCTCGTGCATGAGGAGACCTTCCGCTATGCGGTAGACTATCAGACATGGGGAAAAACGCAATATATCATCAAACTTGGCAATATTGCTGTACATACCGAAAAGAATATTGCAAAAGGCGACGCATTGATGTCGCTGAAAGGGCTTTTTGAATTCATACAATGGATTGATTATTGCTACGGCGAAGATTATCAAGAAAGAAACTTTGACGAAGCCCTGATTCCAAAGGACAAAGTTGAGCTTGACACGAAAAAGATCAAGGAACAGGAGAGCTTGCTTGCTGAAAAGGAAAGTGAAATTGAGGCTTTGCGCGCGAAAATCGAAGAACTTTCCGCCACCTATACAGCAGAAAAAGAAGAACACAAACAGGAAAGAGTCTTTACTCCAGCCGATATTACCGAATATGCTACACGCCAAAAGTTTATCAATCTGGATTTGCAGATGATGGGCTGGAAATTAGATGGCGAGGATGCAGATGTTTTGCAGGAATATCAAGTGGAAGACATGGCGGGAAAAGCCGGACAAAAAGGGTTTGCCGATTATGTTCTCTTTGGAAAAGATGGACTGCCGCTTGCAGTTGTAGAAGCAAAACGGACAAGCAAAGACCCGAATGTCGGCAGACAACAGGCTGTTTTATATGCAGATGCGCTTGAAAAGAAGTTCGGAAGAAGACCGATGATGTTTACCACCAATGCTTGGGAAACCTACTTTTGGGACGATGCTGAGGGACCGCAGCGGAAAGTTTCCTTTATCTTCAGCAAGGACGATCTACAGCGGCTGATGAACCGCAGAACGGAAAAGCAGGATTTAAGCCGAATCGATATCGACGACAAGATTACGGATAGATATTATCAAAAAGAGGCAATTCGAGCGGTTTCGGAGCATATCAGCAACGGTTTCCGCCGTAATCTGCTTGTGATGGCAACCGGAACAGGAAAGACAAGAACCGCATCCAGTTTGACCGATGTACTAAGCCGAGGCAACTATGTTACCAATGTTTTGTTCCTCGCGGACAGAACCGCATTAGTTAAGCAGGCAAAGGATGACTTTAAGAATTATCTGCCGGATATGTCGCTTTGCAATCTGTGTACGAATAAGGATGAGAAAGATGCGCGGATTGTATTTTCTACCTATCCGACAATTTTGCATGCGATTGACAATACAAAAAATGAAAACGGAGAGATTTTCTTTACACCGGCGCATTTTGATCTGATCATTGTTGACGAAAGCCATCGCAGTATTTTCAAGAAATACAAGGATATTTTCGACTATTTTGATGCAATTTTGGTTGGACTGACGGCAACCCCAAAAACCGACGTAGATCGAAATACCTATGATTTTTTTGAGGTCGAGCAAAACGTACCGACCTATGCCTATGACTACGAAACCGCCGTGTACACAGATCACGTGCTCGTCCCGTATTATAATTACGAAGTGGAGCAGAAATTACCGACGGATGGCATTGTTTACGATGAACTGTCGGACGCAGAAAAAATGCAGTATGAGGAAACTTTTGCAGAAGATGAGGGGTTGCCGGAATATATTGAATCCGACCAGTTGAACAAGTTCATATTCAATGAGCAAACTATTGATCTGGTCCTGCAGGATTTGATGGAACGTGGCATTAAGATTCAGGGCGGAGACTGCTTGGGAAAAAGTATCATTTTCGCACAGAACAAGCGCCATGCAGAATTCATTGTCACACGATTTAATAAACTTTATCCGAAATACAACGGAAAATTTGCGCGACGGATCATCTGCGACGATTCTTATGCGCAGACGCTGATTGAGGATTTCAAAGATTCGGATAAGGAACCGTATATTGCAGTATCGGTGGATATGCTGGATACCGGGATTGACGTGCCGGAATGTGTCAACCTTGTTTTCTTCAAGAAAGTTCGCTCTAAGATTAAGTTTTGGCAGATGATTGGACGCGGCACAAGACTGGCAAAAGATCTGGGATGCGTTGACCAAATTGACGGTGAATACATAGGCAAGCGAAGATTTTTGATTTTTGACTACTGCCGAAACTTTGAATTTTTCCGGGAAAATCCAAATGGATTTGAAGCAAAGGAAAGCAAGAGCTTATCGGAGGCAATTTTTGAAAAACAGATTAAACTGATTTTTGCACTGCAGGACGGGGCATTTTCCGAGTCACCTTATCAGAAATGGAGAAAGGAACTGGTTACAATCTGCCAAGGACAGGTAAAAAGCTTAAATCGCGACTTGATATCGGTAAAATTAAAGAAACAATATGTGGAAAAATATTCGGATGAAAATGCTTTTACTTGTCTGAGTGATGGTGATAAAAGTGAACTTCCGACGCAGCTTGGCAGCTTGGTAACCATAGACGAACAAGACGAGGCAGCGAAACGATTCGACAATTTTATGTACGGACTGATTCTTGCGAATATGGATACAGGAAGTTCGCCGAATCATGCAAGGAGAACCTTATGTAAGACTGCGACAAACCTTGAAAAGAAAGCGACGATACCGCAAGTCAAGGCTAAGCTTCCGTTGATCAAGCAAATTCACACTGATGAGTTTTGGGAAACTGCAGATATTCTTGTGCTTGAAAAAATTCGTAAAGAGCTGAGAAATTTGATAAACTTTATTATGGAAGGAAGCGAATCACATACTTACTATACCAATTTCAGTGATTCAGCGGTAACTGTACGAGAGGGAGAACGACTCGATGCAGCCTATAACTTTGAAGATTACAGGAAGAAGGTAAACCGCTATATCGTTGAAAACGGTAATACGCTAGCGATTCATAAGCTGACACACAACTTGCCATTAACTGCCGGAGATTACGCAGAATTGGAACGCATTTTCACACAGGAGCTTGGCAGCAAAGAAGATTATCAGCGAGAATATGGAGAAACGCCATTTGGCCTGCTGGTTCGCAAAATCGCAAAACTTGACCACGAAGCCGCAATGAACGCCTTTTCCGAGTTCATCAACGACGAAAGCCTGAACCAAAGACAAATTGCCTTCATCAGTAAGATTATTACCCATATTGAGAACAACGGCTATATGGATGTGGATGAGCTTCGTAAACCACCATTTGACAAACCACTGCCGTTTGTAAAACTCTTCGACATGGGATTGCAGGCAAAACTGGTAAAACAAATCAACAGCGTGAAAGAAAACGCGGTGGTGGGGTAAAAAGAGGAAATATTGCCCTTAGCGATAGACGAACTGCAATCTGCCGAGGGAGTGTGTACTCAAAAAATGGAAGGTAACAAATTGCAATGCATAATGAATAGCAGTTCACGAAGCAAAGCAGGGGGAAATTGATATGGCTTCATTAACGCATGTCTGTATGTGGTCAAATAATGGTTGGGAGCGAATTACAGCAGAACAAGCCACCAAATTGCATCCAGGTGGAACGGTGTCCGCTCATAGTGGATTGTTTATGTGTGAACTGTGTGGGCAATATGTCTCTCTTACTGATGGTACAGTCCAAACACGCCATTTTAGGCATAGTGCCTATGAAAAAAGTAAGAATTGCCCTGAACGTATATTTGGAACTAACTACTCAAGTTCTTACGATGCACAGGATCACGAATTACCAATTCGTATTGTTGATGTGTCAGCTTCTTCGTTTAGGTTTGAAGTTGGTTTGATTCGTGCTCCAATTAGTTCACTCGGCAGAGAGCTTTGTATAGAAATCAAGCCAAACGGAACAGTGGATACATCCTATTTGTATACGAAAGAGCGGCTACATTGCGATCGCATTACATATCTCCCTATCGGTGAAAGACCGTTTGAAAAATATATTCTTAATTTTAAAAACGGACCTGATAAGCTGCACGAATTTTGGCCGACAGAAATTAGCGGCATTGATCCGTTAGGGACTTTGTTTGAAAAGGCTTCTGGAAAGAAACTTACATACGATGCTGATGTTGAGATCGAGAAGGAATATTACTTGTTAAAACGTGGATATATCAATCAGAGAGCATATAGAAGCATCCAGATTCAAGAGATTACGCAGAAACGATTTGGATGGGAAAACTGGGTACTTTATACTGTTTCTACATCTGCGTTTAGTGAAGAAGCAGCTCGGTTTTTTCTTGATTTTCACTGTCGCTTGACTGAACACCCTGTTTCTTTGCAACCGGTGTGGCCGCTATTTGTAGAAGGAAACTATATAATAAAGCACAGCCAAGATAGTATGTATGTGCTTGCGGAAGGTAATGTGAAAAAGGTCGAGACATTTCCTTACGCAACAGTTCGCCAGCTAAATTACAATAATGCATATTCCAAACTATATGAAGTCTTCTGTTCGAACCGGCAACAGTTGATATCAGTAGGACGTACTCAAGCTTTGCAATATACTTATTTTTGGAAAGAGCCTCTCGACCAAGCAGGATCAGTGCCTGAAGTCTCGGTGACGGATATTTTTGGCTTTGCGGTTGTTTCTGGCGAAGCTGATACGCTACCACACAACAAAACATTACTTTTCAAATCAACATTTGATGGTGAGCTCGTTATCCTTAACAAGAGTCGAGTTGTAGATAAGCGGAAAATATTTGCAGACAAACAGCTTGAACTGAACGAGCTATCGTACGGTATCAGCATTCAAGCTATCATCGGTCTTGATATTGCTTGGGAAATCAGGTTCGACAAGAAACCGTCTGCCATTCTAAATGATGAGACTGAAATTCTGCAACGAATTAGTAGCGCATCAGGGCCATTGATTCCGGCACCACATTCCTTGGGAAATATTTTAGTTGGTATGCATTGTTATCCAAAGATATGCCAGTGGATACGGAAATGCATCAAGGCAGGCACTATCAACGAACACTCCTACCGGAAATTACAAGATGTCTATCGAAGTATAAATATAAACAAACAGGGAGATAAATTATGAACTATATCGGACTTCTTACAAAAGAGGAAAAAGCAATTCTTTGCAAAATTATTACAGGTGCGGAATTTAAAGAACTTTTTAAGAAAAACGAACAAGATTTTTTGAAAATACAAAAAGGATTCAGAGCCAAATCATTGACAGAGCAACGTGCGCTTTCAATTGCTATAGCTAATATTGATGAACTATTTATAGCAACATGGGTAAACATAAGGGTAGAACATTGGCTGAAGGAGATTCAAGAGAATATAACTAAACTTGAAGAGGAAGGTTTTTCTCATGGTGCTGCCTTAGCGACAACTTTGCTTGACTCTTTTTTCGTCAATAATATCGAGTTGTATTTTAAGCTGATTGAAAACACTTTGACTGCGGACGCATGCGCTAATCTTTATGAAAGAATGGAGGATATTAAATCTGAGCGTGCAAGAAGTGTTGAAGCATCCGAACGAATCAAGGCTATAGAAGAGGAAAATCGACACCTTTCAGATCAAATTGAGACAGTTCAGCGCAGCTTTGATGCTATAAAAGCCGAGTATGAGGAGAGCTTTCAGAAAAATGAACAAGATAAGAATAAATTAGCTTCTTTGCTTGCCGAAGCACAAGCAAAAATTGATGAATTGCAGACTGCTCCTAGTGTATTTACGGGTAACGAGGTCGATCAACTTGCACAGTTTGACGATACAGATACTACTGTCCTTCCCGCTGTTGGAAACAATGAAATCGTTTCCTTATGCAGTGTTACCTCAGATTACAGTGGACAAAAGTGGCTTACTCGGCATGCTGATCTGAGTCACGATGGATACTATCACGTCTTTCACAAGAATGAGTATCTCCCGGCATATTTCACAAATAGGGATAAACTATTCTATAAGGACGGTCCCTCTGCTGACGGTACCTATGGAATTTGGACTTGGTCTGCAAGTCCGAACGACAAGGATCCTTCTAAGGACTATATTTTGTCCAAGTACAATATGGACATTGATGCTATAGAGGTTGTTACTATTTCAGCTGTATCAAACCTTGACGATTTAATTAGCATGTTGAAAAAAGGAATTGAATCCAAAGCTCATAGCCGTAGAGTTATGCTCGCTTTTTATGCTTCAAAGGAAAAATACGTAGGCGTACTTTGTAACGCCAAAGAACCCGTAACGGATAATGAGAAAATCTCCATTCCTGGAGAGTGTGATGCTATTCCGGTATATGAATTTTCTGGCGATGATATTATTCGTCTGGACAATGGATTGTCTTTTTATCGAAACGCATTTGCTGGTCTTCCAAGAAAGCTTTACCACTTGAAAAGCCCACTTGACATTGCAAAAGACATCGTTTTATCGTCGATTTCTTGGAATGCATGTAAAGCAAGAGAGATAACACGTGCAGAGTATAGAATGTTTAAAGACTTCATTGACGCTATTCCAGTTGACGATGTAACATGTAAAATTGAAGTCGCATGCCACTGCTCCCACACTGCTGCGGAAGGACTACTGAATAAATTTCTAAACGTAGTCTGGAAATATGTCGATGGAGATAGCATAGAAGACGATATCGTCCGTTCTTCAATTTCTGCAAATACAGACCTTCAGGAAAAAACAAAGTCACTAATCCGAAAAGATTGGGAGATGGAGAATGAAGATCTCCTTGCCAAAGCTCGGCAGGAACTCGACTCACTTCGTGCAGAGTTAAAGGCTGCTACTGAAAGTTTAAACGAGGCACAAAAATCACTCGCTAAAACTCAAGCAGAAGAACAGCAGCTTTCCGATGTTATAGCCCAAAAAGGGAAACTGGCTGAAGATGTTGAAATCGCAGTTAACGAAAGAATTCAAGAGGCACGTAAAAATGTAGCGGAGTTTATTGCAAGTATGGCATTTGTTAGCGGGCAACAAGTGCAGGATGTAAGGGCAGTAACCCCGACATCAGATGATGACACACATCAATCCCAACTAGATATGGCTACATATTATGCATATCCTAAAATTGAGAATTCCGATGATCTTGAAGTTCATCACTCTTGGGGAGATGTTATCAACACAGCAATATATGAACTTACCGAAGCAGGTGTTGCAGAACAATATAGAAGCGGTCTCGCTGCTTTCCTTTGTGCTGCCTACATTGAAAAACAGCCACTTTTACTTGTTGGTCCCAATGCAATTGATATTGCCCGGGCATTTTGTGCAGCTGTAACTGCTCATAAACATGGTACACTCTATTGTGAAGGCGGCTGTGTCCGCCAAGCGATTGAGAAAATTGGAGCTGATGATGAAGACATCGTAATAATTAACAACCTCCTTGCAGGTGGTTGGATGAATCGACTCCCAGAAATACTTTGCCAAAAAGATATTTTTTATATAGCTACCCATCCATATGCAGAAGACATTCAGGTTGAACCCAAAAGCCTGTATAGTTTTATGTTGCCACTGTTTACGGAGTTTCTTGTGGATAAAAAAGCTACTGGTAAATACTATGGAGGTTACTTCTCTGACGATTTTAAACCCTATTCGGCGGGGAAGAGCGCACGCAAAGAATTAACAGTCCTTTCAAAACTCGGACTGAGCTCGTTAATTAGAAGTAAAATCAACAGTCTTATGACCACCATGCACAACATTTATCCTTCTGCTACGACAGATGACGATTTCCTGCTTTTCATTTTCCCGATTGCCTATGCTTCAATGGCGATAAATGAGCTCGAAGTGGTAATTGCAGATCCGCAGAAGAGCATCGAAATTTCTGCTAACCTCAAGCGTGATCTTCAGCATGTGTTAGGAGAAAACTGATGGATAAGTATAATGAACTTCTTTCAAAAGTATCAAGACAATATCACATTTTTAGAGGAAACCAGGAAACTGCGGATGAGTGGAAAACTCGTCTTGTTTATAGTATGTGTGGGATGATGGCGTATGCTTCCCTTTGGGATGACACAGAAGAACCTATCTCTATTGTGCACCTAAAAAGAAGAATTCGCAGTATGCTTAGCAGCTATAAATCATTGTATTCGGAACTTTCTGGAACCTTACCTTATACTTCCGAAAAGCTTGAAGAAGAAATCACAAATCAATTCTTAAGCGCAGGAGTAGTTTATCACCGTCCGAACCGGATAGTGGCAGCAAAAAAAAGCGAAGAAAACTTTGGCGGAGTTCTATTTCAAAGAGGTATTGCTTTGGATAATATCTCCTGTGTGTCAGGTATTGGATTTTATTCAAAGCAGGAGGGTGGAACAAATCCCTATAATGTAAAAACAATGTTTGGTCTCGAACAAGAGAACTTACAAACTTTGTGGGAAACTACACTCGCTGCCGCTTCTTGGGAATCGAATCCAGCGTTTGAATTCGGCACAGAGTATCTTAGACTAAAACCGCCTTTTTCTCGTGGATACTGGGTAAATGAGCCAGATAAAACTGATATAATTTCAATTCTTCGAACCGGAATGAAAGGTTCCCAGATGTATTATCTTTATCGTTATGTTGATGGTGCATTGGAAGTCAGCCCACTTCCTCAGTGGCAAGTGGAAAATTATAACTACAGAACATTCGCATGCGCTTGTTTGTCAAACTATGGAACGTTACCGCCAATAGAGTATGTTGAGGATGGAGCGTTGGTTCATATCCGTATGAACTATTTGCTTCCGCCTCGCGAACTGGAGTTTTTAAAGTACTACAGCTGGCCTGAGATATGCACATCACTTCCATGTGATTTCAGACGGAAGCTCTCCGTAGAAGTTTTTGAAGCCATTAAAAATATCCTATCTAATGAGGGGTATGAATTCAAAGGAGGGAGAACCTAATGCCCAATGGAGCTAATTCTGTCCATAAACAGTTGAGGAGGGAACTGGAAAATTATATTAAGTCGCAGTATTTCGGAAAGTCCCCGATCCTGCTTTCAGCCCTAAACAATCAAATTGATGATGAAGGGCTACTTTACCAACGACCTTTTATTGAATCTTCTCCGGCATATGTTACAGTACAAAACGGTATTGAAACAGCATCTCTTGAAGACTGGATGAAAGAGTATTTCTTACAGTTAGCAAAGGCAGAGATAGGAGTATTCACTTCCCCATTTGCTCATCAAATATCGGCGCTTGAAGCTGCAACCAGAGGAGAAAACTTGTTTGTTTCAACTGGCACAGGTTCCGGTAAAACCGAGTGCTTTATGTGGCCGCTTCTTGCAAAGATGGCAGCCGAAGCAAGAAATTCTAAGGAATCGTGGGCAAAAAGAGGTGTTCGCACAATTATTATGTACCCAATGAACGCCTTGGTTTCAGACCAAGTTAGCCGACTTAGAAGAATGATTGGAGATCCTGACAACAAGTTTATCAAAATCTTTCGTAATACCTGCGGCACCGGGGTGCGTCGTCCTCAGTTTGGAATGTATACTGGCAGAACCCCATATCCCGGAGTTCAACCTTCTACCGCACAGGACAGAAAACTAGAAAAGACTCTGGCAAGAATGTCCTTTCCGCAAAGTGACTCGGAAAAAGAATTCTTCCATCATCTTCTCAGAGAAGGAAAGATACCTGCAAAAGCGGATATGAACCAGTTCCTTCAAGGACTGCATGAGAGTAAACATATTCCAAACGATGATGATGCGGAGCTGATTACACGATTTGAAATGCAGCAATTCTGCCCAGACATTCTCATTACAAACTATTCTATGTTGGAATACATGTTATTGCGTCCAAGAGAACAAAAAATCTGGAATGATACACGCGAATGGCTGGCTTCAAACAGTGAGAATAAATTACTATTTGTTATAGATGAAGCTCATATGTATCGTGGTTCGTCCGGCGGTGAAGTGGCATTACTGATTCGCAGACTCTTCCATAAGCTCTGTATCAGCCGTAATCGTGTGCAATTTATACTCACGACTGCAAGTATGCCCAACCAAAACCAAGAAGACGTTGATTATGTAATGAAATTTGCAAATGAGCTTACCGCTTCCGACACGGCAACCCAGTTTTGTTATTTAACCGGTGAGAGAGAGGTGATTGATGGGCAGTTGAAATATGATATTCCCGCTGAAATTCTCTTAAACTCAGATCCTAGTCAGTTTGAAGACAGGGATGAAGTGAAACTTTCTGCACTTTTGTCGTTCTGGAGACAAATAGACGGATTTGATCATGGCATTACATCCTTGGAATCAGTATACAACTGGATGTACGAAAATCTTGTTTATTATCGTCCGTTCC
>ULUO01027095.1_pt1 | contig 11729 bp, 8 predicted proteins | sample 1958611 | NCBI WGS metagenome assembly ULUO01 (sample SAMEA4835762, study PRJEB28245) | human gut metagenome | biome: gut microbiome; material: fecal sample | place: Denmark | collected 2008
GCCGCCGCATGTTTATCTGGAACTTTTAAGTATCTATTTCTCGTAATATTACTTATCAAAGCAAAGTGCGATATGCTTATTGCGACAGTTCCTTTTATTAAATCTGTAAAGAGGTGTGCCAAGAGCTGCCCAAAAGTCCACTCATTGTCTTTGCTGTGCGGACACACCCGCATAGAGTGTCAAAGCGTGGTAAGAGACATGAACCCGGATGTTCCAGTCGGCATGGAAGAAACCGCGCTATTTTGCTCAAACGAATCGTGACTCCCGGCAGCCGGCAGAAGCTTGCGGATTTCTTCCGAACGTCAGCATGAATTGCTGAACCGCCCCGTTCTATGCCGTGTGGAGCGCCTGCCGGGAGATTGCCGTCTCGGCGTTGGTATCCGCGTCGTGCAGGCGGTGATACTCTTCAATAAAACCGTTCATTTTGCCGGCTTCGGCGGCAAGCTCCGCGATGACATTGTTGACACTCTTGAAGCGCTCGGCATTGTCGGTGCACATCGCGTTGGTCTCCTCCGCGGAGGCACTGATCTCCTCGCTGGTGGAGGAAAGCGTGTTGGTCTCATCGACCAGCATGGTGTTGGTTTCTCTTAAAATGCGTGTCTTCTCTGAGATGGCGGCGGCATTCTGTTCAAGGCCGGTCAGACCGGAGCGGATGCCGCTGAAATTTTCTTCAATATCATGAATCATGCTGACCTGATTGCCGATCTTGTCCATGACATGATCCATCGAGGCGATTGTGTCACCGGCATTTTGATTCAGCTTTGTGATGATTTCCTCAATATTTTCAGTGGACTGCTTGGTCTGCTCGGAGAGCATGCGGATCTCCTCCGCGACAACAGCGAACCCCCTGCCTGCTTCCCCTGCGCGCGCTGCTTCTATCGTGGCGTTCAAGGCGAGAAGATTGGTCTGTGCGGAGATCTGCTGGATAATGCTGATAATTTTTAACATGTCCTGCGTATGTGCCTGCAGTGCAGTCATATTTTTCTTGACGAGCTTATTCTCGGATTCTACTTCCTCCGTCTGGGAGACAATATTGCTCACAAGCGCCTGACCGGTCTCTACATTTTTACCAGAAGACTGGGAGATGTTGGTAAGTGCGTCTGCGATCGACACGGTATCGGCAATGATGTCCTGAATCCGTCCGGTCATGGAAGCCTGTTCCTGAATGCTTGCGACTGTGCTCTCCATGCTTACGGTAATGTCGCCCATTGCCTGGCTGACGCAGCCGGTTGCCTCTGTCATCTCCTCGATCAGCGCATGAATGGACTGGGTGGATTCATTGACGGATGTGCCGACGGTCACGATGGAATTCATCATATCCTCCTGCTTTTTCTTGTGGGCTTCCAGTTCGGCGAGCTCCTCTGTGTTGTGCAGGACGGCCACGCGGGACGCCAGGCAGGTGATTGTGTTGATGACAATAATAATGGAGCAGATGACAAAGATCATATTGGTTTCGGAAAGAGAGTTGGTTCCAAGCACATGGACAGAGTAAACACCGTTTAAAATACAGCAGACCATATTTAATACACCGGCGCAGATTTCCAGCTTCAGGTCAAAGTACATTAATAGTGCGACAAGTATGGGAATCATAAAGAGATTATAGACAAAAAGTTTTGAGGATAGACAGCTGACTTCATAAATGATCAGAAAGCATGTAAGCGCGACATTGCGGTAGCGTATGGAAACTGGATTAAAAAAATAGAACAATGTACTAACAGCTGCAGGGAGGGCAATCATGCCAGCAATGACAAAAAGACGGAAAAGAGCATGATTTCCCTGCAGAATGGTTCCGATAAACAGAAACATCATATAGATGGAAATGATGAGAACTGTAAGCATCAGACAATAGTTGGCACGCTTTGTGGAGCGTTCCTGTAACGTTAACTCTCTTGAATCGTTCATGATAGACCTCCTTTTCCTGTACGAAAGTACCAGATGTTTGTGATACTAACATAGACCTTGGTGCAGGTCTAAGGTCAATAGGAGGTTGAAAAAATCAGGAGTCTTCCAGCGGAAGATATACTTCGTAATAATCCAGGATGACATCTGGCTGTGCTATGCTGAAGACGTAGAAAGCGTAAGCTTCCGGTTTGCAGGAAAGCTGATGCTCCCCGGCGTATTTCAGGACGGCGGAGAGATCCCAGCACATCTCATGCTCGGTCGGAAATGCGGTTACGGTGTAGAGACAGCGGCAGCTTTCCCGTCTGGGCAGATTGGCTGGATTGAGTGGAGTGAGCGCAAGCATGGGCTCGCGGATCGCGAACTGGAGAGCACTGACCTGACAGGAACCGGACGTTTCAACGGAGAGAATGTAGCTGAAATTCCCCATAGGAAACAGTGATGAGTGAAAGACATCTTTTAACGTGCGGTAGCCTAAAAAGGCAGAATCTTGATGGTAAAGTGGATAGACTGCGGGAAGCGTCCGGATGCTTATAGTGCGGCTGCCTTCATCCAGGGTATCCAGATGCTGTTTCATATAGGACATCTGCTCCACTTCAAGTGTGAGACGCGCAATCTCTTTTTTGCGGGAATCAATGAAACCGGAAAAACCATCGGAGATATCTTCCAGTGTAGACACTTCGACAAGGCGCTTGATCTCGGCAATGCTCACATGTAGCCTGCGGTAGAGACAGATTCCCATGATGCGGTGAATCTGCTCGGTGTTATAGTAGCGGTAGCCGTTTTCCGGATTGCGCGTGGGCGTGACAAGTCCCTCCTTCTCGTAGAGCCGGATGGCATCCGTGGAGATATTAAGTAAAGCGGCAACTTCATGGATCGTATATTGTATCATGACAGACCTCCATAGAAAATAAGAAGTATTTCAATCACAAGATATGTCTCATTGTACCATATTCTGACAAAAAAATTAAAAGAAAAGAATGAAGAAAAAAGGATTTTATGGTACAATAATACGTCAGAGAACAGAGGGCAAAAGCAGGAGGAGAGGTTATGTTTTCCGTATCGGATATCAAGGAGGATGTGTATCCGGCAGTCTACCGGAGAGGAAAGGAATTATATGAGACAGGGGGCGTGCTGGATTTTGCGTATGATATTTACCTGGAGCATGATCTGCCCGTCGCCGAAGTGCGGGCGGAAGTCCGTGGAAGAGAACAGGGCAGCTACCGGGTGACGGTAGTTGTCGATGAGGAATACGGCTCGGTGTCGAGCAGCAACTGTACCTGCGAGGCATTTTATAATTATGAGGGGATGTGCAAACACTGTGTCGCAGCGCTTCTTGCCTACGTCAACCGCAGACAGGCGAAGGACATTCTGGCTGCGAAGCGCACCGGACATGAGGTGGGAGAGCAGGGAAGCGCCGCGGAGGAGAAGCCTGCCGCCCCGATGCAGACGGCGGGAGCGTTCAAGACGCTTTTGAACCAGTATTCACTGCGTGCCGGCGTGAGCTATCTGATTCCGGAGAGCGTCTATGGAAAGGTGGAACTGGAGCCTTATTTTAAGATGGATTACAGTTATGCGACGGTGGAGTTTAAGATCGGAATGGAGCAGAAGTATGTATTAAAGAATATTTCTGCCTTTTTACATTCCATCGAGCGGAATGAAAAGGTGCATTACGGTAAAAAGCTGGACTTTTATCACAACAGACAGGCATTTACAGAAGATGCATGGCGGATGGTAGAGTTCATGCGGATGCAGGATGACGACAAGAAACGCCAGAGCAGATTTCATGCCTATTATGCTTACACTGGGGGATATGAGCGCACGATGGAGCTCGATGAGGTCGGCATCGACCGTTTTTTTGACGCCATCGGGGAAATGCCTTTATCTGCCGAAATCGGGTATCTGCCGGAGGAGGAGTATCATGTGCAGGAGGGAGAGCGCAAGCCGAAGCTTGAGATCCGCGCAGGGGCGTCTGGTGTTTTCGTTCTGCTGGAGGATCTGCAGGTCATAAGGGGAAGCAGATTTTACTATTTTTATGAAGATGGCATGATCTATCGCAGCAGTGAGGCGTTAAAGGCGAAGACGGGAGACTTTTTCGACTATATGGAGCGTCAGGCCGGCGGGGAATGTTACATTGCGGCGGATGAACTGCCGTCGTTCTGCCGGGATCTGCTGCCGCTTTTAAGAGAGACGTTCCGGGTGACGGCGGAGGGCTTCGATGAGACGCTCTACGTCCCGAAAAAGCCGGAGTTTGAACTGTATCTGGACAAGCAGGACAACCAGACCGTCGGTGCGAAGCTGGTCGCTGCCTATGGGGATGACAAATATAACGTATTGCAGAAGATTGAGCCGGGCGAGGTGCGGGATCTTGGGGAGGAGATGCGCGTGCGCACGCTGGTCGAGCCGTACTTCAACGAATACGGACTCGGGCAGACGATCTTCATTCTCTCGCACAACGAGGACATGCTCTATCAGCTCATAAGCAGCGGTCTGCAGCGCCTCAGCGAGTATATGTCGATCTACACGACGGAGGATTTCCGGGGAATGAAGGTCGTCTCATCGCCGTCGGTTTCGGTGGGCGTTGCGCTAAAGAGCGATCTTCTGGAATTGCAGATCCACTCGGATGAGATGTCGCGCGAGGAGCTGGCATATCTTCTGACCCGGTACGACCGGAAAAAGAAATACGTCCGTCTGAAAAACGGAGATTTTCTTGATGTGCGCGAGGATGGTCTGGGACTGCTTGCGGAGATCAGCGAGGATCTCCGCCTGACAGAATCCGGACTGAAAAAAGGTCATGTGAATGTACCAAAATACCGCGCGATGTATTTGGATGCGGCATTAAAGAGCAATCAGGAACTTTCCGTGGAGAAAAACCGCGAGTTCAAGGGCATGGTCCGCAATATGAAGACGATTGAGGACAGTGATTATGAGGTGCCGGATTCGCTCCGCAGCATTATGCGCGGCTACCAGAAGAGCGGTTTTCTGTGGTTAAAGACGCTGCGCGAGAACGGATTCGGTGGAATCCTTGCGGACGATATGGGATTGGGCAAGACTCTGCAGGTTATCAGCCTGCTCTTGTCGGAGCAGGAGAGTGCTAAGGCAGGAGAGCGGGAGTGGCACCGTTCCCTCATCGTATGTCCGGCGTCGCTTGTCTACAATTGGCAGAAAGAGATCAGCCGTTTTGCTCCGCAGATCAAGACGACGCTCGTGACCGGACTCGCCGCAGAGCGTCAGAGGATTGTCAGACACACGAAGGAAGGGGAGGTGCTGATTACGTCCTATGATCTGCTAAAACGCGACGTGGAGCTGTACCGCGATATGGTGTTTGCGATCCAGGTCATCGACGAGGCGCAGTATATCAAGAACCCTGGAACCCAGGCGGCAAAAGGCGTCAAGCAGATTACCGCGGGTTTCAAGCTGGCGCTGACCGGAACGCCGATTGAGAACCGGCTGAGTGAACTGTGGAGTATTTTTGATTATCTGATGCCGGGATTTTTATATACTTATCAGCGGTTTCGGGAGGAGATCGAGATCCCGGTCGTGGTAAATGGGGATGAAAACCGTATGCAGCGCCTGCAGCGCATGATCCGGCCGTTTATCCTGCGCCGTCTGAAGGGGGAAGTGCTGCGGGATCTTCCGGCGAAGCTGGAGGAGAATGTCTTCGCGAAGCTCGAAGGAGAGCAGCTTGCGCTCTATGACGCCCATGTGCAGCGCATGAAGGAGAGCCTGGAGGGCAAATCCGAGAAGGAATTCCGCTCCGAGAAGATCCAGATTCTTGCGGAGCTGACGAGACTGCGCCAGATCTGCTGTGACCCGGGGCTTCTGTTTGAGGGCTATAAGGGGGAGTCCGCAAAGGCGCAGATGTGCATGGAACTGATCGAGAACGCGGTTGGCGCCGGGCACAAGGTGTTATTGTTCTCGCAGTTTACGTCCATGCTGGAACGTCTGGCGGCAGGGCTTAAGAAGGCCGGGATTGACTACTATATGCTGACCGGTTCTGTCGGCAAGGAAAAGCGCATGCAGATGGTAGAGAGCTTTAACGAGGACGACGTGCCGGTATTCTGTATTTCCTTAAAGGCAGGAGGAACCGGGCTGAACCTGACGGCCGCGGATATTGTGATCCACTATGACCCGTGGTGGAACGTGGCGGTGCAGAACCAGGCGACGGACCGCGCCCACCGCATCGGGCAGAAGCATGTCGTGACGGTCTACAAGCTGGTATCCGAGGGAACGATCGAGGAGAAGATCATTGCGATCCAGGAGCGCAAAAAGGAACTGGCAAAACAGGTGCTCGAGGGGGAGGGAATGGACTCTGTTTCCTTTACCAAGGAGGAAATTCTCGAACTTCTGGGATAAAAAGGTTGTTTTTTCGACAAATCAGTTGACAAAAAATGTGGGCTGCTATATAGTAAGGAAACAGCATTATTGATGAATGCAGATTCCGTGAGGGAGTAGTTCGCGCAGAGCGTGATTTGTCAACAGACCGGTCGGACAGCCTGACCTGGCAAATCTTAAAGAATGAGACTCATGTATATCTTTGGTGTTATATCGCAGACGGAGACGGGAGCGGTGCGCAGAGGATATACATCAGTCTCTTTTTTATGTGTGCGCCGGCGGAAAATGCATCATCCGGGCTGAATGTGTATGTGCGCCCTGTGGCAGGGGCAGAATAAAATGTGGAGGTTGGTATGGCTGTTTTTATTGAATTGCTGCTCATTGGAGTGGGCCTTTCGATGGACGCGTTTGCAGTGTCGATCTGTAAAGGTCTTGCGATGCGCAGGGTAAACAAAAAACAGGCGTTTGTGATCGGTCTGTTTTTTGGAGGATTTCAGGCGCTGATGCCGTTTATTGGCTGGGCGCTCGGCACACAGTTTGAGAGCTACATTACCAGTATTGATCACTGGATTGCCTTTGTGCTGCTGGTATTCATCGGCGGCAAGATGATCGCCGAGGCGGTGCGTCCGGAGGATGAGAATGTGGAGATCGACAAGCTGGATCCGCCACTCGACTTAAAAGAGATGCTTGTGCTGGCGGTGGCGACCAGTATCGATGCACTTGCGGTCGGAATTACATTCGCATTTTTGAATTACCCGATCGGGGAGGCAGTCACGATCATCGGTCTTACCACGTTTTGTATCTCCATCGGCGGCGTCTATGTTGGCAATTTTTTTGGAAACCGCTATAAGAAAAAGGCAGAACTTGCTGGAGGTATTATCCTGGTGCTGATCGGCGTGAAGATTCTGCTGGAGCATCTCGGATTTGTGGGATAGGTGCCGGATTACCGGAAGTCGAGATAACTTTGAGAAAATAATTACAGTAGAGAAAACAGAGAGGAATGGAGATTATTATGACAGAAATGCTTTGGGCAGCTGTGCTGCTTGTTGTTGGATTTGTGCTTCTGATTAAGGGAGCAGATTTTTTTGTGGAGGGAAGCTCTTCCGTGGCAAAGATGCTGAAAGTGCCCTCGATCATTATAGGACTTACGATCGTGGCGATGGGAACAAGCCTTCCGGAATGTGCGGTCAGTATTACGGCATCGGTAACGAACAATAATGCACTTGCAGTCAGCAATGCTATTGGCTCTAATATTTTTAATCTGATGGTGGTCTGTGGATTCTGTGCCCTTTTTAATCCGCTCTATGTGGAAAAGAGTACGCTGAAAAAAGAGTTTCCGTTTTCTGTGGTCTGTGCAGTCCTGCTTTTAGTCTGCGGATATCTGGGAATGCAGCTTGGCAGGGCAGACGGAATCATCCTTTTTATTGTATTTGTCGCTTTTCTGGTCTGGATGGTGCGCTCGGCACTGAAAGCGCGTGCTGCTGCCGGAGATGATGAGTATGAGGTATTGCCGGTGTGGAAATGTATTGTGTTTATCGTCGGCGGTATTGTGGCGATCAAGTTCGGTGGGGATTTTGTTGTAAACGGCGCATCCACGGTTGCTGCGAAGCTGGGACTCAGCCAGAATCTGATCGGACTTACGATTGTTGCCTGTGGAACCAGCCTGCCAGAACTTGTGACCTCAGTGGTTGCAGCGCGCAAAAATGAACTGGATATGGCGCTCGGTAATGTGATCGGCTCCAATATTTTCAATATTCTGTTTGTGCTCGGTATCGCAGCAACGATCAGTCCGATCACATTTATCATGGAAAATGTGATCGATATTGTGATTCTGGTTGTGATGAGCGTACTGGTGTGGGCGTTCGCCTGGACGAAGAAGAAGCTGGACCGCTTCGAGGGCATTGTGATGCTGGCGCTCTATGCGGTCTATCTTGTGTATATCTGCATGCGGTAGCATGAAAAGATTTTGAAGAAAAAGATTTTTCCTGTTTTTTCGATTGCTGTAAAGGAAAATTGGCGTTATACTGGGGAAAAGAAAACGACAGGGAGGAAAACTTCATGGAATTTTTTGATAAGTTAAGCGAGTCACTGGTAAGTGCGGGGAAGGATGTCAGCCAGAAGGCGAAGGATGTATCCGAGATTGCAAAGTTAAAGCTGGATATCAAGTCCAAGGAGGACTATGTGCAGAAGCAGTATGAGGAGCTGGGACGCTCTTATTATGAGAAGCACAAGGATGAGGAAGAATGTGAAGAAGCAGAGCAGTTTTTCCTGATCAGGGAAGCTGTGGAGGAGATCGAGCGCATGAAAGCCGAGGTTCTGCGGATCCAGGGTTCTGCAGAATGTCCGAAGTGCGGTGCGAAGATGCCGGAAGGTGCTGTATATTGCAGCAACTGTGGTACGAAGATGGATGATATGTATGAGGAAGAGTAGCAGATACGCGGCATACCTTCCGTTTGTGCTGGTGGCGGTGATCGGACTGGTCTACCACGTCGGGATGAAGCCGATGGCGGGGGACGACATTTTTTTCCGGGATGCCACAAAAGACACGACGCTGTGGGCGTATCTGACGCAGCGCTATCTGACCTGGACGTCGCGCGTGGTGTCGGAGTGTGTACTGGTCAATGTCATACAGTGCCCGGTTTTGTGGAGAATCATTGATTTTCTGTTGTTTGCGACGCTGCCTCTTCTGCTGTCCGGTCTTTTCGGCGGCGGGAAGATGATGAACTGGTGCGCGGCAGCGGCGGTTCTGATTTTTCCGTTTCATGATATGGGTACGGCGGGATGGATTACGACAACAGTTACACATTTCTGGCCGTTCTGGGGATTTTTTTATGTGGCGTGGGTGATAAGGAAGCTTGCGCTTGCGGAGAAAATTCACCCGGCAGCGGCAGTGTCCGCGGTTCCTGTCGCGGTTGTGACAGGAAGTCATGAACAGTATGCCGTGATTATGACGCTGCTGCTCGTGCTTAGCGGCGTGTATCTGTGGAAAGCGCACAGAAGGCCGGGAAATGCAGTGATATTTGGGATTCTTGCAGTGATCGATGTGGTTTCACTGCTTGTGATTGCACTCTGCCCGGGCAATGCCGGACGCAATGCAGTCAGTATTGCGGATCTTCCAATTTATGCGACGTTTGGATTCGGACAGAAGCTGTATCTGGGACTTTTGAGTATTGAGCGCGTGTTTATCGCCAATGCAGACATTGTATTTTTTCTGGTGGTGCTGATCTGGACATGGCTTGTCTGGGAGAAGACAAAAGATTACCGCAGGACGTTTCTCTCGGCGCTTCCGCTGCTCATTCTGTTCGGGCAGACAGTGTTAAGAACTGCATATCCGGGGCTCTCGGGGCTGTTCGTGATGCCGGGGGAGATTCTGGAGTGGAGCTGGAGCGATCTGTCGACGTGGATTCCCATGGTGTATCTGGCAGTGACGGTGGCGGCGATGGTCTATGCGCTGTACCAGCTGTTCGGCGACGATCTGTTTGCTTTCATCAGCGTGCTGCTTCTGGTGGGGTGCGGTTTTGGTGCCGGGATGGTGCTGGGCTTTATGGCGACGATCTACGTCTCGGGAGAGCGCGTGTATGCGCCGCTGTACGGGATTCTTCTGGCGGTCACACTGTTTGGCATCTGCCGGCAGCGCAGCGTGTGGAAGGGACAGACGGCTGTGTCTTCCGCAGTGTTCCTGACGGCGCTGACAGCTGTCTGTTGTGTGGTAAACGTATTGTTTATCGTTTTGTCATTGTAAGACCGGAAGTATAAAAGATAGAATATGAGTTCCATACAGGGAGCAGATTCTGCAGGGCAGAATCTGCTCCCTGTTTTTTTGACACACAGTCAGAGAGAGGATATAATCATTATTAAAAACAAATCCAGTTAAAGGTGAAATGAAGGTTATTGAAGGTATAGGGGTAAACGGAGAGATGGAGTTGAATAAGAAAAAGAAAAATATAATTGGCATTACACAAAGCGGTCTTATATTGGTATTGGTAGTTCTTATTGTCTTTATGATGGTACAGATCAACAGGTTACAGGGGACTGCACGGGTAATAAATTATGCAGGTCTGGTACGTGGAGTCACACAGCGTGAAGTAAAGTTAGAAATTACAGGAAACCAGAATGAAGAATTAGTTCAGTATCTGGATGATATTCTGAGCGGATTAAAATACCAGGATGGACATTATGATCTGGTAAAGCTTCATGATAAAGAATATCAGGATAAATTACAGGTTCAGAGTGACTACTGGGAAAAATTAAAAGTAGAAATTGAAGCGGTGAGAAGCAGAGGATATGAAAATACAGATATTGTAAATATGAGTGAAACTTATTTTAAGATGGCAGATGAAACAGTATCTGCAGCGGAAAATTATTCAGAAAAGATTGCAAGAAAGATTCGTACCATAGAGATTTTGTCAGCACTTGATATGTTGTGCCTGGTAATATTGGTTATTATGCAGACGCTGATGGCAATGAAGATGGCAGTGCAAAACAAGCTGTTAGAACAGAGGGCATATACAGACAGCCATACAGGATTACCCAATAAAAGTGCATGTGAGAAAATACTTAATAATAAAGAGATCATTGATGAACCGACAGCATGCATAATGTTTGATCTGAATAATTTGAAAACGGTGAATGACACAATGGGACATTCGGCAGGAGACCAGCTAATAATGAATTTTGCCCGGCTTTTACGCAGTGTGATTCCGGAAGAAGATTTTGTTGGAAGGTATGGCGGGGATGAATTCATGGCAGTTATATATCATACCAGTAAAGCGGAGGTTGAGGATATTTTAAAATACTTACGCAGGGAAAAAGATAGATTGAATGGCAATGAAAATCCTATGTCAATCGATTATGCATGCGGATGGGCGTTATCCGAAGACTATAAGGAGTGTACAATGCAGATATTATTGGATAAGGCCGATTCTTATATGTATGATAATAAACAATTATGCAAGCAGCATACCCTTTAGGCATTTTATGGAGCGTCGGCAGGCTGATCGGAATTGCGTTGGAGCAGCTTGAAAAGTGAAATGTTTTCCCATGTTTTTATTTGACAAAAGAACGCGGCAGTGATATATATAACATATTCTGTTATATATATCACTGCTGCGCTTTTGTTGTGCCGGAAAAATATTGCTCATCATGCCAAAGAAGCGCAGAAATACAGGCAGAAAGTACAGGAGGAGACCGATGCTTACCATCATGGAGCGGAAGAAGGGCGAGTCCGCGCGGGATTACGTGACGCGGGTGCTCATAGACAATATCGTAAACGTACATTTGGAACCGGGGGAAAAGCTGCTGGAAAATGATCTGAGCGGGCAGCTCGGGGTGAGCCGCACGCCGTACCGGGAGGCGGTACTTGCGCTTGCGGAGCGGCAGCTCGTGCATATAAGACCGAAGAAAGGCACCTATGTGTCGCACATTGATTTGAAACTGGTCGAGGAGGTGCGGCATCTGCGCAGCATTGTGGAGACCGAACTGGCGGTCATGGCATG
>ULUO01008607.1_pt1 | contig 11666 bp, 8 predicted proteins | sample 1958611 | NCBI WGS metagenome assembly ULUO01 (sample SAMEA4835762, study PRJEB28245) | human gut metagenome | biome: gut microbiome; material: fecal sample | place: Denmark | collected 2008
AAGCGGCGGGAATGAACGCGAAGAACTGCAAAGTGATTGCCGAGGAGATTTGGGAAAAGACGCGGACGCTTGAAGCGACATACCGGGGATGGAAATCGTAGAATGCGCGTTTCAGTGAAAATGGATGACAGAAACGTGAATTGCTTTGAAACGATAACAGTATAGACGAGAGAGCGCGGCTTGAAAAGGCTGCGCTTTTTGCATACCTAAAAGGGGAATGAGAAAATGAAAACAACAATTACTGCCCTCTGCAACCAGAAAGGCGGCGTAGGCAAAACTACATCCTGCCTGAATCTCGGGGTAGGGCTTGCGCAGGAGGGAAAGAAAGTGCTGCTCGTCGATTGCGACCCACAGGGAAGTTTGACGATCAGCACAGGTTGTGCGCAGCCTGACAGCCTGCAAGACACGCTCTCTACTGCGATGCTTGCGAAGATGATGGATACGCCGTATGATGTGAGCCGGGCAATCCTGCGTCACGGTGAAGGCGTGGATATTCTGCCTGCAAATATTGAATTGTCCGGCGTAGAGGTGACGATGGTCAATGCGATGAGTCGGGAGAAAATTCTCAAACAGACGCTTGAACCGCTCAAAGAAAAGTATGACCATATCCTGCTGGATTGCATGCCGTCACTGAGTATGCTCACGGTCAATGCGCTGACAGCGGCAAACAGCGTTGTGATTCCCGTTCAGGCTCAATATCTTTCTGCGAAAGGCTTGGAGCAGCTGCTTGGCACAATTGCGAAGGTGCGCAAGCAGATTAACCCTAAACTGACGATTGATGGTATATTGCTGACGATGGTGGATAATCGAACGAATTATGCGAAGGAAATCAGTGGCATCATTCGCGAGACATACGGGCACAGACTGAGAATCTTTAATACGGAAATACCGCGGTCTGTCAGGGCAGAGGAAATGAGCGCCGAAGGAAAGAGTATTTTTGCCCACGATCCCAAAGGCAAAGTTGCAGCAGCCTATCGAGAGTTGACAAAGGAGGTGTGTGCCATTGAAAGAAAGAAGCAACATCAACTTGAAGCCGCTCGATGACCTTTTTGCGACGGAAGAAAGCAGAGCGGATGCCCAGCGGGAAAAGGTGCAGGAAATCCCGTTGGGTGAGCTGCATCCGTTCAGAAATCATCCCTTCAAAGTTAAGGACGATGCGGCGATGCAGGACACAGTGGACAGCGTGCGCGAGTATGGCGTGCTTGTCCCCGCGATTGCGCGTCCTGACCCTGACGGCGGCTATGAGCTGATCGCAGGACACAGGCGGCATTATGCGTCTGAGCTGGCAGGTAAGGAAACCATGCCGGTCATCGTTCGTGACCTCGACGACGATGCCGCCACGATCATCATGGTGGATAGCAATTTACAGCGTGAGGAGCTGCTGCCGAGTGAACGGGCTTTTGCCTATAAAATGAAGCTCGAAGCACTCAAACATCAAGGGAAAAAGACTTTAGACCAACTTGGACCAAAGTGGAGTACACAGGAAATAGGAAAAGCTGGAAATGACAGCATGTCGCAAGTCAAGCGTTTCATTCGATTGACCGAGCTGATTCCCACCCTGCTGGACATGGTGGATGAACGCAAAATTGCATTTAACCCTGCGGTCGAGCTGTCCTATTTGAAGAAAGAAGAACAAACCCTTCTGCTTGAGGCGATGGACAGCGAACAGGCAACGCCGTCGCTTTCTCAAGCACAGCGGTTAAAGAAATTCAGCCAGCAGAAGATACTTTCCCTTGACGTGATGCGGGCAGTTATGAGCGAAGAAAAGAAAACCGACCTTGATCGGGTGACACTGAAAAACGAAACGCTGCGCAAGTATTTTCCGAAATCCTACACGCCAAAGCAAATGGAAGATACCATTATCAAGTTGCTGGAAGGCTGGTATAAAAAGCGGCAGCTTTCGCAGGAACGGTGATGAATCATAAGTGCTTGCGAAATCATAAGCGACGTGATAAAATAAAATTGAAATAGAGCATGGACGGATGAAATGATGGCTCAAAGGAGAGAAAAAACATGTCCATTCAGGATACGGCAACCAAACAGTATGTTTCGGAAGTGGAAGTGTTTGCAGATGCCTTTAACTATCTGATTTATGATGGCGAACAGGTGATTAAGCCGGAACAGCTGACCGATATGGATACAACGCAGTATGTGATTCCATATCATGAGGATGAGAAAGGCAAGCCGGAAGCGGCGCAGAAATACCGCGATACGCTTAAAACGCTGGCGGTTAAAACGGATGATCGGTACACCTATCTCGTGCTGGGAATAGAGAATCAGAGCCATGTGCATTATGCCATGCCGGTTCGCAACATGCTATACGATGCCATGCAGCTCGAAAAGCAGGTGCGTGATCTGGCAAGCCAGCATCGTAAGGAAGGAAAAAATGGTACATCGGAAGAATATCTTTCTGGTATGAAGAAAGAAGATCGGCTGTCCCCTGTGATTACGCTGGTCATTAACTTTGGCGGAAAGAAATGGGATGCGCCGCTCAGCCTGCGCGAGATGTATGGCGAGCAACCCGAAAAAGTCCTTCCGTTTATTCAGGACTATCGGGTTTTCATGATTGACCCGATGGAGATGAGCGACAATGACCTTCAGAAGCTGAACAGCAGTCTGCGTGAAGTGCTGGCGTATATTAAATACCAGCGGGATAAGGCACGGATGGAAAAATTGCTGAATGAGGATTCAAAGTTCAGCTGTCTGGAAACAAACGCGGCTCTGGTTATCAATGCTATGACGAACGCGGGAATTGCGATTGACCCGAACAAGGAGGTTGTAAATATGTGTGAAGCGATTCGACAAATGGTTGATGAAGGAATCATGCTGGGCGAGAAGCGCGGCGAAGAACGTGGCGAGAAGCGCGGCGAAATGCAGAAGACACTCGCTATTGCTCGTCGTATGCTTGAAAAAAACTACCCCATGGAGCAGGTTGTTGATCTAACGATGCTGACAAAGCAAGAAGTTGAAGAATTGAGCAGAACGATCAAGTCGTGAAATGTAATGATAATTAAGTGAATATGAAAAACTGCTCGCCGAAAAAAGCGGGCAGTTTTACGTTTCTACGAAGGTAAATAAACCTTAGATCATCCAAATTGGAATAATATAGTTTTCTTTATCGATGGCACCAAGAGCGGGCTTCATGCAAAGGATAGCCCCTTTTCCGCGAGGAGTGGAAGCCTTATCGAGCAGAGAAAACACTTTTGTCAGTTCGCTGCCGGGATTGGCAGTTTTTTTGATTTCAAGAGGATTTAGGATACCGTCATGCTCCAGTACGATATCAATTTCCTTGGCATCTTTATCCCGGTAATAGTACATGAAAGGCTCTTTTCCACTATTCAAATAGGTTTTTGCAATTTCAGAAACAACGTAATTTTCCAGAATTGCGCCGTTCATAGCACCAGCTTCGAGCGTTTCGGCATTACTCCATTTTGTTAGATAGCAAACCAACCCGGTGTCGTAAAAATAGAGTTTAGGCGTTTTTACAAGACGCTTGAGCAGATTGTTCGAGTAAGGATGAAGATAAAAGATCAAGCCGAGCGTTTCCAAAATGCCGAGCCAGTTTTTGGCTTGCTGTTGGTTGATGTCGGCATCTTGCGCGATATCGGCGACATTTAACATCTGACTGCAACGAGCCGCAACAGAGGTGATAAAGCGAAGAAATTTCAAAGAATCGATGGAATCAGAAAGATCTTTAACACCGCGTTCAATGTATGTGCTGATGTAACTGCTGTAAAAAATCTGGCTGTTACTGACAGAACCACTGAGCAACGCAGGCATGGAACCTTTGAAGATACGCTCAAATAGGGCATGCGCATCGGCGGCTTGCCGGTGCTTTGCACGCTCAGTCAGACTTTCAAGATCAACAGTGAAGGGAGTGACGGATTCGCCGCAGCTTTCCGCTTGCGTTAAGCTGGTCATAGACAAGACTGCAACACGTCCTGCAAGGGATTCCTGAATGCCATGCATGAGTTTGAAAGCCTGTGAACCAGTCAGCCAGAAAGAACCCGGCGTGTGGTGCTGATCGACATAGATTTTAATGTATGTGAATAATTCGGGTGCATATTGAACTTCATCAATCAAGACTGGCGGTTTGTGGAGCTGTAAAAAAAGTTCGGGATCGCTTTTTGCTAAGGCTCTTTCACTCAAGTCGTCAAGGGTTACATAGCTGCGCTCGGAACCTTCCATCAGCTTCATCAGCATGGTGGTTTTACCGACTTGGCGGGGTCCTGTGAGAAGCATGACAGGATATTCCAGTGTCACTTCTTGAACGATTTTCTCTAAGTTCCGCTTGATATAAGGCATGCAAAGCACCTCCGTCGGCTAATATCAAATATAAATATATTTTAGCCGAGATAAAGACAGAAATCAAGAGAAAATCATGGGGAAAATTTTGAAATCATGGAAAATACAAAATGTGAAGGGAGGTGAAACGCAATGACCGTAGTCTTTCGAGTTGTCAAAACCAAAAACTACACGATGATGTCCAATCAGCATTTGAAGGATAAACGCCTGACGCTTAAAGCAAAAGGGCTGATGTCGGTAATGCTGTCCCTGCCGGAGAACTGGGATTATACGCTGCGGGGGCTGTCGGCAATCAGCAAAGAGGGCGTGGACGCGATCAGCGAAGCCGTCAAGGAGTTGGAGCGTTCGGGCTATGTGATCCGAAATCGAAAACGGGACAAGCGCGGACGGCTGAGCGGGACAGAGTACCTGATCTACGAGGACTGTCACATGAACAGCCAGCCTGCGCAGGACGCACCTAAGCCGGAAAAACCAAAACGGGAAAATCCAAGACTGGAGAATCCGGTTCAGGAAAAGCCTGTGCAGGAGAATCCAAAGCAGGAAAAACCTGAACAGGAAAATCCCGCACAATTAAATACGAATAGATCAAACACGAATTCAGAAAAAACGTATCCACCAAATACTCAGGGAGAAAATCCTTATCCATCAATCCATCTCAAGGAAAGGCAGGGAGATGTTGCGGCGATTCGGGACAGCGTGAGGTCGCAGATCGGGTATGACTGCCTTGTCACGCCGTATAACCGGGATCGGATGGATGAGATCGTCGAGCTGATGGTGGAAATCCTCTGCACCGGCAGGGAAACAATCACGATTTCCGGGGCGGAGTACCCCGCCGAGCTGGTCAGGGAGCGGATGCGCAAGATCAACAGTATGCACATCGAGTACATCTTCGGCTGTCTTGAGCAGAACGCGAGCCGCGTCCGCAACATCAAGAAATATCTGCTGACCACGCTGTTCAACGCACCCGCGACGATGGGCAATTACTACGACGCTCAGGTGCGATACGACCGGCGAAAGCGGGAGGAAGATTATGAAAACTGGCTCGATGAGCTTTAGAAGGGAGTGGTGTCCATGAAAAACTATTTTCAATTCGCCTGTGAACTCGAACCCATTGACCGATTTCCCGGCTGCATGAGCAAAGACGACCTGCTTGAGAACCTGCTGCGGCAGGATACGCAAGCAGGTTTTCTTTTGCCCGAAAAGCGGACGGAAACCGCGCTTCGGGTGATGCAGATGGAGCAGGAAGCCGAGCAGCGGACATGTGAGATTAGCGGCGGCTGGTTTCCCAGACGGGTGCTGTTCTTCGCCGTGCCGCCGGTGGACGGAAAAGCCTGCCAGATCTGCGCGTTGACGCAGATTGAATCCGGCAGGTGTTACTTGTTTACGCCGGACTGTACCCCGATTCTGGTCTACGCCATACAGGGCAGGAAGCTGTACTGCCTGTGAGAAGGGAGGAACATCATGAAGCAAAAACATGCGGATTCGCCCTCGGCTTTTCTTGCGGCGGCAATGGCTGTGACGGGCGCGGCAATGCTGCTCTGCCCGCTCATCGGGCAGAACACGGAAATGAATCGGAGTGCGGCAGAATATGACGATCTGCGCGTTCAGCTCAAAAGCGAGGAACCGGCGCAGGCAACGGACGCGCAGGAAAACAGAAGCACTCTGCGCCAGATGTTCGATGCGGCGGGTTTGCCAAGCGCAACGCAAGAACCGCTTGAACTGCCCAAAACGGATGAATCCCCGCCTGAAATAGACATCGGGACAGGAGCAGACCTTGCGGCGTGTCTGGCACAGAACGACGATTTCATCGCGTGGATCAGGATTCCCGGCACGAACGTGGATTATCCCGTCGTCTGGACGGACGACGCCGAGTATTACCTGCATCACACGTTCACAGGGAAGCAGGGCGCGGCGGGAACGCTGTTTTCGCTGATGAAAACGGATTACAGCATCCCCAGCCGCAATATCGCTATTTATGGGCATCATCTCAAATCCACCGGCGAGAAGATGTTCACGTCGCTCATGCGGTACAAGGATGCGGATTACTATGCCGGACACGAAACCGTGCTGCTCGATACGCTGTATGAAAGCGGATCATACCGCATTTTCGCCGTGTTGAATTTTCACAGCAGCGAGTGGGACGCTTCACAGGCGGATTTTGAAAGCGACGCGGCATTTCTGGAATTTATCCGGTACGCCCGGCGGAATGCACTGTACGACACGGGCGTGACGGTCGGCGCGGAGGATTCCATTCTCACGCTGATAACATGTGACCGAAGCTATGGCGGCAAAGCAGGACGGCTTGCAGTCGTGGCTGTACTTGAAAAAAGCAGGAGGAACTTATGAAACACAAAATCAAACGTCTTTTGTCTTTGCTGCTGTCGCTGATGATGCTGACGGCGGCTCTGCCTGCGTCGATATGGGCGGAAGAAACGGGGTTTGCCCAAGCAACAGGCGCGGAAGCAGAGCTTCCGAACGAGCCGGAAGAAACAGCCGAGCCGGAACTGTCGGTTGAATCACCGGAAGCAACATCAGAGCCGGAGCTTCCAAGCGAGCCGACGGAACTGCCGTCGGAAATCGAAACGCCGGAGGGCACGGCAGAGCCGACTCCGCAAGTTACCGAAGACCCCCTGCTAACGCCCGAACCTGAAGCAGCATATCAGGCGGGCATGTTCGTTCTCGTCACGGAAAACACGCGCGTGTTTTCGGATGTGGATGAAACGGCGGACGAGGCAGGCGGCGAGTTGTACGACGGCAGTTTTGTCCGCACCGCAAACGTCCGGGTGGAAGAAGTCCGGCAGGACGGCATGGGGCGAACATGGCTGCTGGTGCGCTATCTGTATGGCGAGGAAGGACCTGATGGGGAGATGGCGTGGACGGACACGGCGACGGTCTGGGTGCTGGCAGAGGAAATCCAGCCGTCCGATGCGGCAGATTTTGACGTGACGGCTTACGCCTTCCCGTTTATGCCGGTCGAGCTGTACGCGGCGAATAACCCGCCGAGATTGCAGACGCTTAGCGGTAACACAGGCGAGTTTTACGCGGGGCAGACGGTATACGCCTATTCCGTGCATGACGACGTGCAGATTGCGTCGCTCAAAAACTATGGCGCGATTTACGCGACAAGGCATTACATCAACGAGCATGTGGTCTATTGCCTTGAACATACGATGAACAGCCCCGGCATCAAAGACAATCCGGAAGGACCGTATAAGGTCGTCGATCTGGCGCAGTACGGGCAGACGCAGGGTTACACCGGCATCATATACAGCGAAAAGACGATGCACGCCATCGGCTGGGTACTGCGGCACACGTTTCCCTTCATGGGGATTGACCGGTATGAGGATGAATGCCTTGAATGGTCGAGAGCGGCGGGGCAGTTTGCCATCCGCGAGGTCATCAAACAGCTGGAAGGTTCACAGTATGTCCGCGATTATTGGCGTATGGATGATTTTTACCGCGCAACAGGTCAAGCTCCCAAGGAATATCTCGAATATGCACGTTGGCTGGCGGCAAACGCCCTGACCTATGCGCAAATGACCGGCGAAATCACGGTGTCGAATGTGTCCGTATCCGTTGCCAACGGCGTATGCACCGGCACGGCGACGCTGACCACGGACGCACCGCGCATCCGCATCCGCCGCTCGGTCGGAACGATTACCGGCTATACGGGCGGCGAGGACGGCACATACGTCTATCTGAACAGCGGCGACACCATTACCGTTTTCCAAGCAGGAAGCGGTTTTTCTTTTACCGCGGAATCCGTTTCGACGGAGGAGCTGGAAGCCAATTTTCTGGTCGCTGTGCCGGATGCGAATGTGCAGAAGGTCGTCATTCCGCAGCGGGGAGCGCCGTATCCGCTCAAGTCCATGGAAATCCGCTTTGATATGCCGAACGGCGCACTGGTCGTAACTAAGACGGATGCGGCAAGCGGCGCGGTGCTGGCGGGCGCGACGTTCGAGCTGACGAACGCTTCCGGCACAGTTGTGGCGACGCAGACCACAGACGCGGACGGTACGGCGCACTTTGATAACCTTTCGGCAGGAAATTATACCGTGCGCGAAATCAACGCGCCGACGGGATATCTCGTCGCTGTGCCAGATAGTCAGAGCGTGACCGTCACTGCAGGCGAAACGACGGGCGCGGTGTTCGCGGATGAACGGATTCGGGGCAGAATCCGTATCGCCAAGACGGACAGCCTGACGAAAGAACCATTGGCAGGCGCGGAGTTCACCATCACGCGCACGGACGGAACGGGAGCGCCTATTGTGCTGACCACCGACGCAAACGGCTATGCCGAAACGGACTGGCTAGATTATGGGCGGTATCGCGTGACGGAGAGCAAAGTTCCCGCGCACTATGAAACCAGCGGCTTTTCAACCGAAATCGACTGCACAGAAAACGGAAAGACCTATCTCATCGAGGTCGAAAACGAGCCGACGAAGGGCTTTATCCAGATCGTCAAGACCGATGCGCTGGACGGCAGACCGATTGAGGATGTGCAGTTCGATATCGTGGACGCGGGCAGCAACGTCGTCGGCACAATGACCACGGATGCGAACGGCGCGGCAACGTCGCCCGCATTGTTCAAGGGACAATATACCGTGCGCGAGCATGAAAACCCGACGGGCTATGTGGCGGAACTGGCGCAGCAGGACACGGCGGTGAATCCGGACGAAACGACATATCTGGGTGCGAGCAATCAGCCGATTCAGGGCAGGATCAGGATCGTCAAGCGGGATCAGCTCACAAAAGGGCTGCTGGCGGGCGCGGAGTTTACCGTCACGCGTCTCAGCGGTCTGCCATCTCATCAAGGAGCGGGCGACGGCGAGGTGGTCGCGGTCATTACGACGGATGCAGACGGCGTTGCCGAAACCGGCTGGCTGACGTGGGGAACCTACCGCGTGACGGAAAGCAAAGTGCCGGAGCATTTCGTGGACGCGGGCTTTTCAGCGGATATCGTCATCGACGAGGAAAACTTCAAAACCTGCGAGCTGGAAGTCGAGAATGAGCCGACCAAAGGCTTTATCCGTTTGACCAAAACCGACCGGGCAAACGGCAACCCGATTGCGGGCGTGAAGTTTGATATCTATGAAAACGACGAATACGGAAATGCACTTGTCGGCAGCATGACGACCGGCGCGGACGGCGTGGCAATCTCCGAGCCGCTGCGCAAGGGACGCTACATCGTGCGCGAGCATGGCGCGACAAAGGGATACGTTTTTGAAGAAATCGCGCTGGACGCGACGGTCAAACCCGACGAAACGACCGACCTTGCGGCGACGAATCAGCCCGTTCGGGTCAAAATCAGGATTTATAAGCGCGATAGGGAGGACGACGAAGATTTCAAGAATCCCGTCGATCTGATGTTTGAAGCACTGGAAGAACGCGAACCGGAACACTTTGCTGTGCGGCAGTATAAGAAATATAAGCTGGCGGCGGGAGTTGTATGCTCTAAGTACCCTCTTAATCACGAGATTTTCTCATGATTAGTGAAGGCACTTAGAGCATTTTTCGTAAAGGAGGACAACGATATGCTGAAAACGAAAATCACACCCCTCTATGAGCGGCTTTCTCGTGACGACGAGCTGCAAGGCGAAAGCAACTCCATATCCAACCAAAAGCAGATGTTGGAGGACTACGCGCGCCAGAATGGTTTTCCCAACCCTACGCACTTCACCGACGATGGAATTTCCGGCACCTGCTTTGACCGTCCCGGTTTTAACGCTATGATGAAGGAGGTTGAAGCCGATCATGTAGAAGCGATTATCATCAAGGATATGAGCCGATTGGGACGCGACTATCTCAAGGTTGGGCAGATTATGGAGATTCTGCGCGTGAAAGGCGTTCGTCTAATCGCTATTAACGATGGTGTGGACAGCATCAGAGGTGATGATGATTTCACCCCTTTCCGCAACATTATGAATGAGTATTATGCGCGGGACACCAGCAAGAAAATCAAATCCGTATTCAAGGCTAAAGGCATGAGCGGTAAGCATTTGACTGGCACTGTTCTTTACGGTTACATTTGGGATGAAAGCCGAACGCATTGGCTGGTTGATGAGGAAGCCGCAGAAGTCGTGCGACGAATCTTTGCGTTCACGATGGCGGGTTACGGTCCTTATCAGATTTCACAGATTTTGCAGCAGCAGAAAGTGGAAATCCCCTCTATTCACCTCGCGCGTCATGGCGAGGGTGTAAACAGAGGGAAAAGCGTCAAGGATATTTACGGCTGGGGTTCTTCCACAATCGTCAATATCTTGAAGAAGCGCGAATACTTAGGGCATACTATCAATTTCAAAACCCGCAAGCATTTCAAGGACAAGAAAAGCCACTATGTTCCAGAGAGCGAGTGGACGATCTTTGAAAACACCCACGAAGCCATTATCGACCAAGAGACTTTTGACAACGTGCAGCGCATCCGGGCGAATGTAAAACGCTACCCGGACGGCTGGGGCGAGGCGCACCCGCTGACCGGGCTGATGTACTGCGCCGACTGCGGCGGCAAGATGTATGTCCACCGTACCTGTAACGGCAAGCGTATTCCGCAGTATACTTGTAGTCAGTACGGAAAATATCCTATTGGAACGCTTTGTGCCACGCAGCATCGAATCCGCGCCGAGGCGGTGCTTACTCTGATTGCTGATACCCTCCGGGCGATTGCAGACTATTCCAAGAACAACCGTGCCGAGTTTGTCCAGACCGTTCAGGATGCGCAGACTGCACAGGAGGCAAGCGATATATCCAAGAAGAAAAAGAGGCTGACCGTGGCGCAGAAACGCGCCGGAGAGCTGGAAAAGTTGATCTGCAAAATCTATGAAGATCATGTGCTGGGTAAACTGTCAGATGCCCGCTATGCCGCCCTTGACGCTCAATACGCTAAGGAGCAAAACGAACTGGAATGTGAGATTGTACAGTTGGAAAAGGCGGTCAGCGGCTATGAGCAGAACCGTAAATCTGCCGAGAGATTTATCGCGCTGATCGACAAATATGAAAACTTTGATACGCTGACAACGACCATGCTCAATGAGTTTGTAGAGAAAATTCTTGTCCACGAACGCGCCCGGAAAGGCAGTCAGGACACTACGCAGGAGGTCGAGATTTACTTTAACTTTGTCGGAAAATATATGCCGCCCCACTTCGGAGAAGTGACGTTGACGCCGGAAGAACAGGAAGAATTGCGGAAACGTGAAGAACGCAAGGACAAGCTTCATCAAAACTATCTGCGCCGAAAAGCGAGCGGTGCGCAAAAGGCGTGGGAAAAACGGTACAACGCCAAGCGTAAAGCCCAAATAGAAGCTGCAAAAGCGGCGATCCGCGAGGAAGATATATCCAACGGCGTGTTTATCCCGGTTGGGCAG
>ULUO01092678.1_pt1 | contig 11522 bp, 6 predicted proteins | sample 1958611 | NCBI WGS metagenome assembly ULUO01 (sample SAMEA4835762, study PRJEB28245) | human gut metagenome | biome: gut microbiome; material: fecal sample | place: Denmark | collected 2008
CCCCGCACCCTGCGCGGCGCCCAAGCCCCGCGCGGCAACATACTCTACCCCACGCCCGACGGTATGGGGGGCTTGGCATGGGTGCGATACCGCCCAGACGGCATCTACACCATACACTACCGCACGGCCGACGGCCGCGAGCGTGAGTGCGCCATGCCATTCGGAGAGGAGATACACTCTCTGGCGTGGGACAACGCCACGCAACGCCTCTACTACATAGCCACCGGCAACGAGGGCATGTGGATCGGCTCGATAGACGAAGAGTTCGCGCCGCGGCAGATAACCCGTCCGGCATACATCACGCTGAGCAACCTGCGGGCGCGCGACGGACGTCTCTATTTCGGTTCGATAGCATCGGGACGCGACGAGGCGCACTGCTACGATCTGGCCGCAGGACGCGAATATCAGATTACCGAGTCGCGTTACGGATCGTTCGACCCCGCCCCCGCAGCCGACGGGCGCGTCGCCGTCACCACATACGACTCCACGGGATATCACCCCGCACTGCAATATCCTCAGCGTTTCAGCCGTGAGGTCGCATACTCGCCCCTGCCGCGCAATCTGGTCAACCCGCCGCGCAAGCGCTGGGGCACGATAAACCTCGACACCGTACGTCTCGACTCCACGGTCGCAGCCACGGCAGCCGCAGCCCGGAGCAGCCATACGCGCCGCTACCGCAAGGCCGCCACGCTATTCAACTTCCACAGCTGGGCGCCCCTTTCGTACGATCCCTTCTCGCTGAGCGAGGAGGGTGCCATAAACATGAACCTCGGCGCCACGGTCATGACGCAGAACCTCCTTTCGTCGGCGCAGGGGTTCTTCACCTACGGCTGGAACTCGGAGCAGGGATCCGTATGGAAGGGGTCGATGCGGTACTACGGCCTTGGCCCAACAATCAGCATCGAGGCCACATACGGCGGACACCAGAACATATATCCCGTCTATATCTACAACTCGCAGACGCACTCCATCGAGTTCCCCGTACCGCCCAAGCAGGGGCGATACTACTCCTTCGGGGCCGACATATCGTTCCCGCTCATGTTCGACTGCGGCCACCACATACGCTATCTCGTGGCGTCGGCATCGTGGAGCTACTCGAACGGCCTTGTTGCCGACACCGGACGCCTGCATATAGGCGAGGGGGGCATAAGCAATGTCGCAACGATAGGATACAAGAAGGGGCTCCATCTGACTGCATTCTCGCTCGGGTATCAGGACATGACGCGCATGGCACACCGCGACTTCGCCACGCCGTGGGGTCTCGTCGCCTCTGCCACCTACGCCATGAACCCCGCCGACAGCCGCTTCGACGACCTCATATCGCTCTACGCCAAGACCTACACGCCGGGACTGATGCCTCACAACAGCCTCACGCTCGAAGCGGCATACCAGACCTCCTTCGGAGGTTTTTCGAGCAGGGATGCGCTCTCGGCCCTGACATTCAACGCCACGCGGCTGCTGCCACGCGGATTCTACACCACGCAGATCGAAAACAAGCACTACATCGCCGCCTCGATAAACTACCAGCTGCCCTTGTGCTACCCCGACGGGGGCCTGCACGGCATAATATACTTCAAACGCATACGAGCCAACTTCGGGTTCGACTACGCGCAGTTCCGCCGCGTATATGTCATCGACAACCGTCTGCGCGAGCGGTGGCACCGCATCAACTCGTGGGGCGGCGACCTGACATTCGATGTCAACCTGCTCAGCCAGCCCGCCTCGGCGACCATAGCCTTCACCCTCTCGCTCTACCGTCCGAGCGAGGGCGGCGTGTACTTCTCGGCAGGCATGGCCCTGCCCTTCTGACACGCACGACACCGCCCGACAGGGATCTTTTCAGACATGGTTTTTCAGACGCTGTCGGTTCCGTAGCACCCCTCATGACACGTCCGATAACCCTTACGCGTGCACGCGTGCGCCCGAAAGGTGTCCGAACGTCGCATTTTGTCGAAATAAATTTATACCTTTGCACGTTGGGGCATAGAGGCTCCCTCACACAATCCGACTTCAGATGGACATAAAACGTGCGATAAAGGACAAGAACAACATAATCAAGGCCCTGTGGATCGTGGCCTTCGCGCCCGTGGCGCTCATCTTCCTCATGCTGCTGCTGGCGGCGACGGGTCTCTTCGGCCGCATACCCTCGTTCGAGGAGCTCGAGAATCCCAAGAGCAACCTCGCTACCGAGATCTACGGCGAAGACGGACACGTCATCGGCACCTTCTTCGTGCAGAACCGCTCCTATGTGCAGTATGCCGAGCTCTTCCCGCAGGACTCATCGCTCATACTCACCCTCGACGGCTATCACGTACCGCCCGTTGTGGCGGCGCTCATCGCCACCGAGGATGTGCGTTTCCGCAACCACTCGGGTATCGATATCCCGTCGCTCTTCCGCGTGGGTATCAAGACCGTCATGCTGCAGCGCCACTCGCAGGGCGGCGGCAGCACCATAACCCAACAGCTGGCAAAGAACCTCTTCCCGCGCGACACGGCAAGCAACCGCAGCAAGGTGGGCCGTACGTTCAAGCTCGTGCAGTCGAAGTTCAAGGAGTGGATCACGGCCCTCAAGCTCGAACACAACTATACCAAGGAGGAGATCGCCGCCATGTATCTCAACACGGTGGCATACGGCTCGAACGCCTACGGCATCAAGTCCGCCGCCAGCACCTTCTTCGGCAAGACGCCCGACGAGCTGAACATACAGGAGGCGGCCGTACTCGTGGGCGTGGTGAACGCCCCCACGCGCTACTCTCCCGTACGCAACTATGACAACTCGCTTGCGCGCCGCAATCTGGTGCTCGACCGCATGCGCGCCGCCGGCGCCATAACCCGCAAACAGTGCGACTCGCTCTCGGCGCTGCCCATAACGCTCAACTACCAGCCCATATCGCACAACGAGGGCGAGGCGACATACTTCCGCGAGATGCTGCGTCAGGTGATGACGATGCAGCGCCCCACGCGGCGGCAGTTCCTCAACGACTGGGACTACGAGCAGGCGGTAAAGCAATATGACGAGAACCCGATCTACGGCTGGTGCCTGAAGAACACCAAGGCCGACGGCACGCCATACAACATCTACCGCGACGGCCTGCGCATATATACCACGATCAACCCCACGATGCAGCGCTACGCCGAGCAGGCTATGCAGAAGCAGCTCGAGACCGTCATCCAGCCCACCATCGACCGTCAGGTTGCGGCAACGGGGGTACTCTTCCAAGGCACCACGGCCGAGGAGCGCGAGCAGATCGTCATGCGCGCCATAAAGGGCTCGGAGCGCTACCGCCAGATGCGCAAGGAGGGCGTCGCGGAGAAGGATATCATGGCCTCGTTCGACCGCAAGTGCGAGATGCGCGTCTTCACCTTCAAGGGCGAGCGCGATACCGTCATGACACCGCGCGACTCGATCCTCCACCACAAACGCATCATGCGCGCCAGCTTCGTGGCGATGGACCCCCGCACGGGCCACGTCAAGGCCTACATCGGCGGCCCAAACTTCCGATACTTCAAGTACGACATGGCAAAACAGGGCAAACGCCAGATCGGATCTACCGTGAAGCCCTTCATCTACACCTTCGCCATCGACCACCTCGGCCTTACGCCCTGCACCATGGCTCCCAACCTCCCCGTCTCGATCGAGACCCCGGCGGGAATATGGTCGCCCAAGGAGGCCGGAAAGGTCGAATATGACGGTGTGCTGCACCCGCTCTACTGGGGTATGGCCAACTCGCGAAACAACTACTCGGCTTGGATCATGAAGCAGGCCAAGCAGCCCGAAGCCGTGGCCGACTTCCTGCACAACATGGGCATACGCAGCTACATATACCCCGCCTATGCATTGTGTCTCGGATCGTTCGACTCGAACGTCTTCGAGCTTGTAAGCGCCTACTCGACCTTCGTCAACGAGGGCGTATATACCGAGCCTATCTTCGTCACCCGCATCGAGGACCGTCAGGGCAACCTCATCTCGACATTCATACCCAAGTCGCAGGACGCCATCAGCAAGACTACGGCATACACCATGCTCACCATGCTGCAGCGTGTCATCACGGCCGGTACGGGAGGGCGTCTCGGATGGCAGTTCGGCATGCAGAACATGGACATCGGAGGCAAGACCGGAACCTCGAACGAGAACCGCGACGCATGGTTCATGTGCGTGACCCCGACGCTCGTGGCCGGAGCATGGGTCGGAGGCGAGGACCAGTCGGTACACCGCACCGCCGGCGGCGAGGGCAGTGTCATGGCCCTGCCCATCGTGGGAGAGTTCCTCAAGTCGGCATACGCCGACCCCCGTCTGGGCATGAGCCGCAACGCCAAGTTCATCCGTCCCGACGGCTGGGAGCCATACGACTGTCCGAGTGCCGTCGAACCCTCAGCAGCCGCAACACAACAATCCGAGGATGAGTTTTTCGATTGATCCGAACGGCCGCCGCAGCGACGAGCAAGCAAAAGCAGAGTATAACCAAACAGGTATTCAACAGATATGAAAATTGCAATCGTAGGCGCCAGCGGCGCCGTGGGACAGGAGTTCCTCACCATCCTCAACGAAAGAACCGATTTCCCCGTAGACGAGCTGCTGCTCTTCGGATCGCAGCGCAGTGCGGGACGTACATACCCCTTCCGCGGCCGCGAAGTCAAGGTACAGCTCCTGCAGCATGACGACGCCTTCAAGGGCGTGGACATAGCCCTCGCGTCGGCAGGCGCCGGCACCTCGAAGGAGTTCGCCCAGACCATAACCAAATACGGCACCCTCATGATCGACAACTCGAGCGCCTTCCGTATGGATGCGGACGTGCCTCTGGTCGTCCCCGAGGTCAATCCCCACGATGCGCTCAACGCCCCGCGCAACATCATCGCCAACCCCAACTGCACCACCATACAGATGGTCGTGGCGCTGAATGCCATAGAGAAGGTATCGCACATACGCCGCGTACATGTCGCCACCTACCAGTCGGCCAGCGGCGGCGGCGCACAGGCCATGGCCGAGCTGCGCACGCAGCATGCCCAGATCGTGGCGGGCGAGGAGCCTACGGTAGAGAAGTTCGCATACCAGTTGGCATATAACGTCATCCCCCACATCGACGTCTTCACCGACAACGACTATACGAAGGAGGAGATGAAGATGTACAACGAGACGCGCAAGATCATGCACTCGGATATCGAGGTGTCGGCCACGTGCGTACGCGTGCCCGTCATGCGCGCACACTCGGAGAGCATCTGGGTCGAGACCGAGCGTCCCGTCACCCCCGACGAGGCCCGCAAGGCATTTGCCGGGGCCGAAGGCGTTGTGCTGATGGACAACCCCGCAGAGAAGGTCTACCCGATGCCCCTCTTCATCGCAGGCAAGGATCCCGTATATGTGGGCCGCATACGCCGCGACCTGACATCGGCAAACGGTCTGGTCTTCTGGTGCGTTGCCGACCAGATAAAGAAGGGCGCCGCCCTCAACGCCGTGCAGATCGCCGAGTGGCTCATCCGCAACCGCAAGTAATACGGCACGCAATGACGACGGCGGGACGGAAAACGATATTTCCGTCCCGCCGTATCTTACACCCTGCGCTACCGCCGCGCGAATATCTCGTCCGGAACCTCCCCCGTCCAGCAGTCAGGACGGTCGATACCGAACAGCCTGAGTATCACGGCAGCCGTATTGACTGTATTGTTAGCCTGCTTCATCTCGACGCCGCGGGCGATGCCCGGGCCCGCTATGCCCCACGGTACAAGCATCTCATGCACAGTCACGCCACCGTGGCCATACTCTATGCCACCATGGTCCGACAAGAACATGATATGGGTGTCGTCGTAGATACCCTCCCCGCGCATGCGGTCCAACAACCTGCCTATCTCGGTATCGGCCTCCTCTATCGAACGTATATATTCGGGCGACATCCACTTGTACTTGTGTCCCGCATGGTCGGTATGAACCGAGTAGAGGAAGACCAACGTCGGCTTGTCGCGGTTTTCGAGCATAAACTCCAGTGCCCTGTCATAATACGGGACATAGGCGTCGTTTTCGAGGTACCGCGACTCGTCGATATAACGCTCGTTGTAGGGATAGAAGAGGTTTATCCAGTTGTAGTAGAATGCCGTCTTGGCATCGGGACGCGCCTCCTTCAGCACCTTGAACACCGACGGGTAATAGCCGTCGGCGTCACGGGCCACGGCCGGCAGTACAAACTTCTCCTTCGTCCAGCCATTGTCCACCACACCGTGCTGCTCGGGGCCGCTGCCGGTCAGGTGGCTCGTCCAGTTGGGCAGCGTAACTGACGGCATAACCACACGTGTCGACATGGACACTACCCCCTCGGCCAGCAATGCGTCAAGACGCGGCGTGCGCGCCTTGACAAGGCCGTCGACACAAATACCGTCCAATCCTATAAGCAATACGCGCTTACCCTTGATACGGGCTTTTCCGCCACTGGCGGCAGCCACAGCCTCAGCGACGGGAGCCAAGCCCAAGGCCACAGTTCCGGCGAGGCTCCGTTCCAGAAATTTCTTGCGAGAGATCTTCATTTCCGATGAATTTAGCAGTTTGGTTGCTATCGACAAATATACGAAAAGTCGGGCACAGAGCAAAATCGGAAACGCAGGTTTTCGATCTCGGCTTTGCCGATACGCATCCCATATTGCCCAAATATACGGGAATGTTAGGTGCACAGGCAAACGAAAACAGGGTTGTCAAATCCCGATATGCTACCGCAGCGACATAAGGCCCTTGCGGGGCGAGGCGTCGAGACGTATGGCGATGAATACGAGTATGGTGAAGGCCACAAGCGACGAGCCGCCGTAGCTGAGGAACGGCAGCGGGATACCCATAACGGGGAAGATGCCGACGGTCATGCCGACGTTTACCATGACATGGAAGAGCAGTATGGCGGAGACGCAGTAGCTGTATATGCGGCTGAAGGGTTCCTCCTGCCGCTCGCCCATGCGCATAAGCCGCAGGATAAGCGCACATAACAGCCCCAGCACCACCATCGACCCGACGAAGCCCCACTCCTCACCTACGGTACAGAAGATGAAGTCGGTGTGCTTCTCGGGAACGAAGTTGTACTTTATCTGCGTGCCCTGCATGAATCCCTTGCCGAAGAGGCCGCCCGAGCCGATGGCGATCTTCGACTGGTTGACGTTGTAATCGGCGCCGTGGGGGTCGCTCACGATGCCGAGGAAGCTGAGGATACGTTCACGCTGGTGTGGCTGGAGTATCGTCTCGAAGATCATGTCGGCCGTAGGCACGAAGATCATCGACCCGACGAAGAGTGCCAGCGTCACGAAGATGGCCGAGATATTCTTGCGCAGGGCATATACCGCGGCCGCCACTACCGCTACGGCCATCACGATGACGGCGCAGACGTATGCGCTGAGCGCCCCCTCCCAGAACAATACCGACACCAGATATAGCAGAGCCGAGGCGAGCGTCACCGAAGCCAGAAAGACGGCATGGGCGCGCCATGCGCCGATCATCATGGCATCCGAGACGGTGAATATTATCACCAGCAGCGCGAGCAGGAACAGCGGCGTGAAGAGGAATGAGAATATGAACAGTGCCGCCACCAGAATGATGGGTATGCAGATCCACTTGTTCAGCCCCTCGCGGTAGAGCACGAAGAGGAACGAACAGAGCACCACGCCCGAGCCGGTATCGTTCTGCAGGACGATGATGGCCAGCGGCAGCAGTATGACGAATGCCACGCGCAGCAGGTCGCCCGTACGGCGTATAGAGAAGGAGTAGTTGCTCATCATGCGGGCCACGGCCAGCGCCGTGGCTATCTTGACGAACTCTACGGGCTGTACACGCACAGATCCGAACTCGAACCACGCCTTGGCGCCGTTGACCTCGCGGCCGAACAACAGCACCGCCACCAGAAGCACGATACCCGCGGCATAGGCATAGTAGGCATACATGTGGTAGTAGCGGGCATCGAGCAGCAGGATCACGAGTGCCGCCCCAAACGCCGCGGCGATCCACACCGCCTGTTTCATGTAGAAGTGTTCGAGCGAGAAGAAGCCGCTGATCGTATCGTCGTACGAGGCCGACAGTATGCTCACCATACCCGCCGCGACAAGCAGCAGGTAGAGTATGACGGCCACGCGGTCGACACCCTCGAACAATGACATCTGACGGTTATTTCCTATCCTCGGCATATATCGGGTAATAGATGTTATAGGCCTTCACCTGCTCGACCAGCTGCGGGCGGGTGATGGTGTCGGTAAGGTAATACTCCTCCAGCAGGCTGGCTATGGGCAACGCTATCGTGGCGCCGAAACCGCCGTTCTCGACATACACCGAGATGGCGATACGCGGGTTGTCCTTCGGCGCGAAGGAGAGGAACGTCGAGTGGTCACGGCCGTGCGGGTTCTGTGCCGTCCCCGTCTTGCCGCAGACGTCGAGTCCCGGCAGGTAGGCACGCCACGAGGTGCCCGCACCCGGGACGTTCACTCCGCGCCACATACCCTCGACTATGGGTTCAAAATATCGCGGATCGACCTTCGTGTACTGCTTCTCGTAGAAGCGGCGGTCGATCGAATCCTGACCCTCGATCTGCTTGATGATATGGGGTATGTAGTAGTATCCGCGGTTTGCCACCGTCGCTGCAAGGTTGGCCATCTGCAGCGGCGTACAGCCCAACTCGCCCTGTCCGATCGAGAGCGACAGCACCGTCAGCGAACTCCACGAACCGCGGTAGCGCTTGTCGTAGAACTCCCTGTCGGGGACATATCCCGGGCCCTCGCCCAGAAAATCGGAATCGAGTTTGCGGCCGTAGCCGAAGCTGCGGACATAGTCGCCCCACACCTCGATGCCCTCCTTGACGCTGCCGTACTTGCGGTTGTCGATTATGTCGCGGAAGACATAGCAGAAATAGGCGTTGCACGACTGCGCCACGGCGTCGCGCAGGTCGAGCGGCGAAGCGTGCGAGTGGCACCCCTGATGCACGCGCCCCACACTGTAACCCTCGTGACACGGATATTTCGTCTCGGGCGTCAGCACACCCTCCTGCATGCCGATAAGTCCCTGCACCAGCTTGAAGGTCGAGCCCGGCGGATATTTGGCCTTCACGGCGCGGTTGAACAGAGGCTGGCGCTTGTTGCGCAGCATGCGCATATAGTTGTTGCCGCGCTCGCGCCCCACCAGCTCGTCGGGATCATACGTCGGCGAGGAGGCCATAACCAGAATCTCGCCCGTCGCGGGCTCGATGGCCACCACAGCCCCCACCTTGCCCGCCATGAGCTCCTCGGCAAACGCCTGAAGGCGTGCGTCGATAGTACACATCAGACGCTTGCCCGGCACGGGCAGCGAATCGAACGCCCCGTCCATATATGATCCCTTGATTGCGCCGTGGGTATCCACCTCGACGACCTTCACGCCGTCCTTGCCGCGCAACTCCTTCTCGTAGGCGGCCTCCACACCCGTCATGCCCACATAGTCGCCCGCGCTGTATTCGGGATTGCGCTTGATATAATCCTCGTTAACCTCGCCGACATACCCCAGAAGGTTGCCGCCGATCTTGCGCGGATATTGGCGCACGGTGCGGTAGACGGTATAGAAGCCCGGGAAATTGCACTCCTCGAAGCGCAGTTTCACCTCCTTCGGGACATAGTTCAGGACCAGCGTAGGCGCTCGCGGGCGCATACGGGCATTACGCAACACCGATTCGAGTTTCTTGCGCTCGATGCCCACAATGTTGCAGAAACGCGTCGTGTCGAAACCCTCGCGTCCGATATCGCGGTAGACCACCATCAGGTCGTAGCACTCCTTGCTCTGTACCAGATACTCGCCGCGGCGGTCGACAACCTCGCCGCGCGGAGCATACTGCACCTCGTACCGCAGCACGTTGCCCGCAGCCAGACGCTTGTATTTCGAGTCTACGAGCTGGATATAGCCTATGCGCAATGCCAGCACGGCAAAGATGCCGAGCACCACCGCCCGCAATATCCTGCGTCTTACATATACGTCATTGTCAGCCATAACATCCTTCCCCCTCCGGTCACTTGTTCAGAATCTTCTCGATGAAGAGCCGCACGAAATACCATGCCAGCAGGAACGTGGCCGCGCCGCTCACCGCCAGCCGCAGCAGTATGTGCGGCAGATGGCGCAACGATAACGTCTCCATGAAAAAGAATATTGCACAGTGCAGCATCACCATCACCCCGATGTACCACGCCAGACTCTTCGTCGTGATACGGTACAGAGCCGGCAGCGTGTCGTCGGGGCCCACCGTGCGGCCGCAGGTGGCGTTTATGACCAGCGGGCGGAAGAATCCCACCGCCGTAGCAGCTATGACATTCAGGCCGTCGGTCCCCGTCATGGCATCCATAACAACACCCAGCAGCGCCGACGTCAACACGACCCATACGGGTTTGGTATCCACCGGCAGCAGTATGATGAAGACCGAATAGAGCAGCGGATGGAAATATACCCCCAGCGAGATGTTGTCCAGAACGAATATCTGCAACAACACCGCCACGACGAATACTCCCGCGTATGATATGATGTTCTTGAACATAAATTTTCCTTTACCGCTTTCTACTCTTCACGCCGCAGACAACTCTCTTACATGTACATTCCGCAAATCACCCTTCCAGCACTCTCCATTTCATTACTCGCCTTCTCCGGCACTTTACTCACTCTCTCCTACACATTACTCTCTATTCTCTCTCCGCCCCGTTACTCACCCTCTCCTACACATTACTCTCTCTCCGGCCAAATACTCTCGCTCCCCTTGATTCCATCATCTTCCTCTGCCGCCTCGGCTCCTTGGTCATGTCTGCGCAGCAGCACACGATTCGTTTTGCCCAGCGACTCACATGGCCGCTACGGCTGCATCTCCATGCCTGCGCTCTGGCCCGATTCGGCCTCGCCCTCGAGGGTCGACATCTCGCCGAAATCCATATTCTCGATAAGGATGACATTACCCAGACGCGTCATGTCGGCCGCAAGACGTATCTTCACATCGTATGCCGTCTGGCTGTCGTTCAGCTCGAAGCTCTCCACATAGCCGATCTTCACGTCGGCAGGGAAGTAGTGCGACAGTCCCGACGATACGACCTCCGCCCCCACCTCGATCTCGGCATACTTCGACAGCTCGGTCATGTCGACCTCGTACGGGCTCGACCCGCTCCACGATATCGACCCGAAGTGGTCGTCGCCCACGATCTTGCCGCTGGTACGGAAGTCGGTATTCAGCAGCGGCAGCACCACGGAGTAACGCTCCGAGCACCCGACCACATACCCCACCATCGCCCCGTCGGGCGTAATGACGGCCATGTCGGTCATCACGCCGTGCATCAATCCGCGGTTGAGCGTAATAAAATTACGGTCGCGGTTTATCGAGTTGGCCACCGTGCGTGCCGTCATGTAGCGGTACTGCGACATACCCTCCAGCCCCACGCCGAGCGTATCGGCCGCGATGGCCGCAGCCAGAGAATCGGTCTGCGCCGCTGCCGCCATCTCGCGGTAGGCCGACAGGCGCCCCTCGAGCTCGGCGACGCGCGCCGTCAGCATGTCGTTCTCACGCCGCAGC
>ULUO01026645.1_pt1 | contig 11519 bp, 9 predicted proteins | sample 1958611 | NCBI WGS metagenome assembly ULUO01 (sample SAMEA4835762, study PRJEB28245) | human gut metagenome | biome: gut microbiome; material: fecal sample | place: Denmark | collected 2008
CTGATCCTTAAGCGGTGAAAAATACACAAGTTCTGCCCCCGCTTCCTGCAGCATATGAAGATTGTCCGCATAATAAAAACAGAACGCTTCATCTCTTGCCACTCCGATCCTGACGGAAGTGTTAGCTGTGTAATTTCCGGTCTTTCCGACTTTTTCTGTCTTATATTGTGACGTGTATGTCATTTTATGTACATTTATTTCTGGCATAAGATGCGCTTCTGTTCCTTGCCGCTTCTGCATCTCCGGTGCCATGTTTGCCAGCTCTACGATCTGTTCAACACGGACTGTTTTCTCCAGTGCCTGTGCTGCACATTGCACCTGTTCTTTTATATCTTCTATTTCCGCAGGAAGCTGCAAGCCCAGATAACGGCTCTCCCATTTCTGCTCCTGTTCCGGAAAACAGCCCAATACAATCACGCCTGTTTCTTTTTCTATCACAGGTGTTATGGTCTTGCAGAACATTTCGGATATCCTGTTTAAAATGACACCTTTGATCAAATTTTTCTCATCCAGTGCCAAAAATCCTTTGATCTGTGCCACGACAGAATACCCCATTCCTTTTGCATCGATCACAAGGATCACAGGTGTTTGTAAATCACTTGCAAGCTCATAAGCAGATGCCTGCTTTGTAATTCCCCCCAGTCCGTCATACAGTCCCATGGCACCTTCTATCACCGAAATATCATAACTGTTATCAAATTGAAATAGTTTTCTGACCTGATCCTTTTCCGAGAAAAACGGATCCAAATTTTTGGACGGGATTCCCAGAACGGTCGTATGAAACATCGGATCAATATAATCCGGTCCGCTTTTAAACGCACCTACATGATATCCGCGCATCTGCAGTGCCTGTAATAAAGCACATGTGATATATGTTTTTCCGCTCCCACTCTTTGGTGCGGCGATCATAATTCTGGGATATGTCATGCTTCTTCTCCTTGCCTGCTTCTTCATTTCCTGATTTCCCGGTATCTGTTCCTCGGATTATATGCTACCTGTATCTTTTTGATATTCTAATAGGATGACGCCAGGGTCAAAAGTTCTAAATCCACGGGAGCTTTAGACCTCGACATCCTATGATGATGTCTCCGAAAATGTAAATGCATATATATATACCGGATTTGCCGCCTGCAGCATATGATAACCGCCAAGCTGCTTCGTTTTCGTTACTGAAAGCTGCAAAATTTCCTCCTGCTCAACCGGCAATTCTTTTAACAGTTCCTGCATCTGACAAATTGTTTCCATGCTGACCGCATTGACCACGATCCGCATATGGCCGTTTTTCCGATATAATGTCCACAGGATTTCCCGCAGATTTCCCTTGCTGCCTCCAATAAAAGCATGTGTCGCCACAGGCAGATCTTCCAGTCCATCCGGTGCTTTTGTCCTGATGCATCTTACATTATGTAAACCGAACTGTTTGCAGTTTTCTTCCAGCAGAGAAACAGCTTCTCCATTTACTTCCATGGCATATACCTGCACACGCGGCGACAGTGCTGCGATCTCCACCGATACAGAACCTGTTCCGCTTCCAATATCATATACAACCGCATCCTCTGTCAAATGTAATTTGCATATAGAAACCGACCTGACTTCTTCTTTCGTCATCGGAACCTGTCCCCGGATAAACACATCATCCGGATAGCCCGGTGTCAGTCTGTGCTTCTTCGGTTGCTCGTTGATAAGCATACCAGCGTACAGTCCTTCTTCCGGCTTATCCTGCAGCTGATCCTGCGGATCTTCCTGCAAACTGTTCTGTAGACTATCTTGCCAACCATCGTTATGATCTCTGTTCATTAGTTTACATAATTCATCTACTGTCAGACATCTGACCCACTCCTGCGGATAAGAAAGCTGATATCCAAGATATATTTTTAAGTTTTTCCATTCTTCTTTTGCAAATTCGCTGCTCAGCAGATTCCCGATTTCCTCCACATCTGCCACGCCGGATGTCAGGAAAAAGGTTTTTTTCTCATGCTTTGCCGCATCCAGCAATCTGCTCTTCCACAAAGCAGGCTCCACACCATGGGTTGATAAGATCTTTGCATCCTGCCAGCTGATCCCTGTCCGGGCGGAAAGCACGGAAAGTGAGGAAATCCCCGGCAGTACTTCTGCCTTTCCCATTCCTTTATGTTTACATAATTCATTATATAATTTTTCACAGCCACTGTAAAATCCTGTGTCACCGGAAAACAAAATTACGATTTTTGCACTGTTTTCGTGTATATTTTCAATCAAAGGAATGATATCTTTTGATAAATAACAGTTATATGTTTTTATATTTTGTTTACATAATTTCTTTATACTTTCTATCATGCGTTTTGCGCCAAACACATAATCAGCTTCTGCGATCCGATTTCTGACTTCCTCTGTCAGCAATGCTTCTGCTCCCATACCGATTCCCGCCAGCGTGATCTGCAGGTTCCGTTGCTGCTCCTGTTTCTTTTCCTGCTCTTTATTTTCTTGACATTCATGAACTTTCTGGTAAACTACCTCTTCTGTTTTTGTGTCATACAGGTCAAACAGATCCTGTCCTTCTTGCGTCTTTTTACGCGATGGATCTGTCACGCTTTCCAGCCTTCTAAGCTGCTCCAGCACTTCGTCCATATCCATAACAGGTGTTTTTTCATCTGGTCTGAGAATGATATAGCTTGGAATCTGCGCCTCACCAGCGGCTGCGAGCTTTGTATCCTCTCCGCCGGTTTTACCGCTTTCCTTGGTAACCAGAACAGATGCCTGATATTGCCTGATCATGGCAAGATTCATTTCTTTGGAAAACGGTCCCTGCATGGCAATGATCTGTCTGCCCTCCAGTCCGTTTCTGACGCACTCCTGCAGGCTTTCCATCCCGGGAAGCACACGTACGACCAGTCGTTTTCTGATCGTTTCCTCCCGGCAAAAAGCAGAAAGTTCTTTGCTTCCTGTTGTCAGAAAGATCGTGCCTTCTGTTTTCTTTAACGCTTCCACACAGGCAGCTGTATTTTGAAAATATTTCCTTGCCATGTAATTCTGTTCTTCTGCCTTCTGTTCTTCTGCCTTCTGTTCTTCTGCCTGTCGTTCTCCTTCTTCCCCGGGAATCTTTTCTCTCCCCAGCCTGAAATAGGGAATATCCAATCCCTTCAGACTTTCCCGAATATTCACAGATACCTCCGTTGCAAACGGATGTGTGGCATCTACTACCGCCAGATACTGCTCATTTTCACACTTTAGGCGCATCTGTTCTGCTGTCATTCTGCCCTGTAAAATACAGATATACGGCGAAATCTTTTCATCCATGATCTGTCTGCCATATTCCGTTGCCACACTGATGTCACAGTAAATACGCTCTCTGGCAAGTTCCTGTGCCAGTTCTCTGCCTTCTGTTGTTCCCGCATAGATCAAAACTTTTTTCATATCCGATACCCTCGCCCTGTTACCAGCTTATCTCCCATGATCACAGACTTAGAATTTCCAATAAATACAGTGGTAAACATATTAACCGGCGTTTCTCTGAGCTGTCCGAGTGTCAGCACATGCGCCCTGGTTCCGTCTCTTCCTATATTTTCCACATAACCGCAGGCTCTGTCCGGTGATGCGCCTGCAGTTAACATAATATCACATGCCCGTTTGAGATGATCCTTGCGCTTATGGCTGGACGGATTGTAAACAGCGATCGCAAAATCTCCCTGCACAGCCGCTGTCAGGCGTTTCTCGATCTGTTCCCACGGTGTCAGCAGATCACTCAGGCTGATCACACAGTAATCATGGTTGAGTGGTGCACCCAGAACCGCCGCTCCGCTGTTTGCTGCTGTGATTCCCGGCAGCACGACAAGCTCCGTCTGCTGATACGCCTTATTTTCCTGTTGCAGTTCATACATCGGGGCTGCCATTCCATATACGCCCGCATCTCCGCTGCATACCATAGATACCGTTTTACCTTCGCCTGCAAGTGAAAAACAGATCCTGCAACGTTCGATCTCCTGCCGCATCGGTGTTGTCACAAATTCTTTATCCGGGTAAAATGCTCTCAGCAGATCCACATAAACCGTATAGCCTACGATCACATCACTTGCTTCCAGTGCATCCTTCGCCTGCTGCGTCATCATTTCCTGACTGCCCGGTCCCATTCCGATAATGTAGATGATGGATTCTGCTTTTGATTTATTTTTTTTCACTTTCATGTTGTCTTCTTCTACTTCGGCTTCATTTTTTATATGATCTGTCATTGTTGTGACCCTCTTCATACCATTTCTTGCTTTTCTGTTTTTTTGGACGAACCTGATTTATCTTTCTATTTGCAATTTCATACTTTTTCGTACTTTTTATTACTTTAGGATGATTTTTCTCTCTATTTTTATCTCATTCCTTTTGATCTGATGCCGGCTTTAGTCCTTTTTTCAACCTATATTGTAGATTTGCATTATTTAGGACGAATTTTCATTTCTACCTCGCTCACAGTTTCATACTTTTTTCTTATATTTACTAATTTTAGAGGAAGAATATCCCATTGGTATCTATATGCTTCATACATTTTCTCATTTTTCTGTTGTTTTGGGCGAATATTCCTGAAAATGTAAAGAAATATCCGTTTTCTTTCAGGATATATCCCGGAATATGCTATCTTGGCAAGACAAGAAATCCAGTTTCTCCGGAATTCTCTCCGCTACCGCCAGCGTCATGCCATCTTCTGCAATCTTTCTTTGCAGAAGCCGGCCCTTTCCAAGACAAACTGCTGCCCTCTCGCATACACTTCCGACTCCCGTTGTTTCTTTTACAAAATCAGATTCGGAAAACGAGCCTTCTACCTGTGAAAGCACCTCGCTGCTATATGTGATGAGCGGTATGCCATAATACTGTGCCAGTTCCTGCAGCCCCACCTCTTCCGCTTTTAAATCTATGCTTGCAATCGCATAACAGTCTCTGCGCTGCTCCTCCGTTACATGATGCTCCACAAAGTTTCTCAGTTCTGTCAGGCTTTTTCCCTTTTTACAGCCTATCCCCAGCACATAAGGCTTTGCTGTCAGATACAATACCTCTGTATTTTTTCTTACCTCATTTTGATTCCTTATCTTATTTTGCATTGTAGAGATTACAAGATCAGGGCTTAGATCAGATCTGGTTCCCCCGTCATATAAGACAAGCCCCTCCGGCAGTTCCGCTTCGCTTATCTGAAATGAGAAAGCCTCGTCTAACTGCACAGACACCTGTTGCCCACGCAGCAGCTTATCGGAAATATACCGGATGCCATCCCTGTTTTCAATGCGAAGCCCATTCTTTTTTGCAAATACATCAACCGCAAATATATGATTCACATCTGTCGCCGTTGTCAGCACCGGTTCTGCCCCTGTCGCTTCTGCCAGCCTGCAGGCAAGCTCGTTTGCCCCGCCGATGTGCCCTGACAGGAGCGGAATGATATGCTTTCCCTTTTCATCCATCACAAGCACCGGGCTGTCTGTCAGCTTATCCTGCACAAAGGGTGCTATTGCACGAACCGCTATTCCACAGGCACCGACAAACAGGATGGGCTGATGATCTGCAAACGCCTCCCCTGTCCATTCCTGCGGTGGCTCGCCCTCCCGCCATTTCAGATGAAGAGACGGCATTTTTTCTATTAATTTTTCCGTGGTCTGTCTTCCCTGCTTTGTAAACGCACAAACTCTGATTACCATGTTGCTTTCCCATTCTCATCCATGTTTTATCGGATGCTTCCTTAACTATCAGCTCGTCTTTTTCTGAATTCTGTTTCAAAATCAGGTGCATATAACCGCGATTTTTCATAGTCTGCATGTGCGATCACATCACCCACCAGAACGATCGCAGTCTTGGTGATACCGTGCTCTGCTGCAGTCTGTGCTAACTTTTCGATCGTGGTCACAAAGCACGCTTCCTCCGGCCAGGTTGCCTTATATACAAGTGCTGCCGGCGTTTCTGCCGGATAACCGCCCTCTGTCAGCCGCCCGGAAAGCTCTTCCAGCATTCCCGTGCTTAAATAGATCGCCATACTCGCCTGATGTGCGGCAAAGCTTTCTATGCTTTCCTTTGGTGGCACCTTTGTCTTTCCTTCCATCCGTGTGATGATCAGCGACTGTGAAATACCGGGCAGCGTGTATTCCAGATTCAATGACGAAGCCGCTCCAAAGCATGCACTTACCCCGGGACAGCTTTCATAAGTGATCCCTTTTTCATCCAGAAGATCCATCTGCTCCCGCACTGCGCCATATATACTTGGCTCGCCCGTGTGCAGTCTGACAACCGTCTTTCCTGCTTTCTCTGCATTTTCCATCACTGCGATCACTTCATCCAGCGTCATATAGGCACTGTTGTGTATTTCACAATCTTCTTTTGCATATGTCAAAAGCTCCGGATTGACAAGTGATCCTGCATAAATGATCACATCCGCCTTTTCCAGCAGATTTTTACCACGTACTGTGATCAGATCTGCCGCTCCGCTGCCTGCTCCTACAAAATAAACCATTTCCGTTTCCTCTTCCTACAATCTATCAGTTTCCATTCTTCTTCATCAAAGCCTCCAGCATAGCCTCTGCGCCACTACTCTCAGCTAACAATCCATATCCGTTCGCATACATCATACACTCAATCTGCAGCCTGCCTGCTGCCCGTTTTTGCAGATAAAACATGATCTTTTCCATCAGTATCTGCATGGTCTTTTGCAGATTACCGCCTTCCTGCAAAAGACGGATACCTTCCTCCGTTGTAACTGCCTCCAGAATCTCCAGCGCCTGCGTTTTACTGCCGCCGCTTTTCAATGCCGCTGCTGCAAGCAGCTCCATTCTGCAATCCCCCTCTTTGGAATGCGTATTCATAATACCACCGGATACTTTTACCAGCTTTCCGATATGCCCTGTTAAAAGCATACCACAAAATCCTGTTTCTGCCGCCATATCGATCGTATTTCCGATAAAATTGGAGCATTTCACGCTTTTATCCAGATCGTAAGCAAAGGCTTCCTTCATAAAATCAAGTCCATAGTTACCCGGCGTTACCGCGATCATCTGCTGTCCCATTGCCTTTTTCTGCCTGAGTTCGACCTGTATTGTATCAAGCAGTGCCTGACTGCTCATCGGCTCCACGATCCCGCTTGTTCCCAGAATAGATATACCACCCGTGATGCCAAGTCTTGGATTAAAGGTCTTCTGTGCAATCTCTTCGCCTTCCGGAACAGAAATGGTTACCTGCAGCTTTCCGTTATAATCACAAAGCGCACAGATCCTTCGCACTTCCTTTTCGATCATTTCCCGCGGCACATGATTGATCGCCGCTTCCCCAACCGGCTGATCCAGCCCCGGCTTTGTTACTCTGCCGACGCCTTTTCCGCCACGTATGATGATCTGCTGCACAGCATCAGTCTTATCTTTCTGCCGACTTTCTTTTTGCGGGCTTTCTTTTTGCAGGAAGGCAACTTCTGCGACAATATGCGCGCCTGTCGTGATATCCGGATCATCTCCGCCATCTTTTACGATCGCACAGGCTGCACTGCTCTCATTTATACTTATGTCAACCAATTTGGCAGTATAAGAAATCCCTTTTGGCGTCAGGATCGTCATTTCTTCCTTCTTTCTGCCTGTCAGAAGCATATAACATGCCGCCGCTGCTGCTGCCGCCGCGCAGCTTCCCGTTGTAAAGCCATATCGCATCATGCCGCCTCCCTTCTATTATTCCAGCTCATATTCCATCACATTTTGCCAATCTGTCTTATTTCCAGCTTTCCTTTTACCTGTCTCTCAGTCCATATAAGAGCCCGTTGCAGATAGCGGCGGCGATATTACTGCCGCCTTTTCTGCCGCGATTGACAATATAAGGGACATCCGTTTCCATGATCAGCTCTTTGGCCGCCACCACATTTACAAAGCCAACCGGAACACCGATCACAAACGCCGGTTTGAAAATGCCCTCCTGCATCATCTCATATAATGAGATCAATGCTGTCGGTGCATTTCCGACTGCAAAAATAACAGGCTTCTCAAGCTTTGCAGCACGTTCCATACTGACTGTGGCACGCGTTACCCCTCTTGTCTTTGCCTCCTGTGCCACATCCTCATCCGCCATGAAACAATGTACCTGACCACCAAGATCTGCCAGCACCTTTTTGTTGATTCCCGCCTTTGCCATATTTGTGTCCGTCACAATATCAGCACCGTTTTGCAGGAGTGTTCTGGCTGTTTCGATCGCATTTTCCGAATACGTCATGGTGTCTGCATACTCAAAATCCGCACTTGTATGGATCACACGCATTGTAATGGGTGCTTCCTCTTCCTTTATCGTAATATGCCGCATTGCAAGCTCTTCTGCAATGATGGCAAAACTTCTTTTTTCGATGTCTCCGGGTTTTACGAATTCAAGCTCTTTCATGGTATCTTATTCCTCTTTTCTATTTCCCCGCTTGCTTTATTCTGCTTAGCATAAAATTTCTGCCATTGCATCAAGCAGCATCCGGTTCTCCTCAGATAACTTTACTGCCACTCTGTAATATCCATCTGTAAGCCCCGGGTAATCACTACAATCCCGGATCATTATCTGTTTCCTGAGTAATCTGGCTTTTAATCCAGCCCCTGCTGCCTGCTCCGGCCCAGTCTGACAATCCGTAGCAGGCTTCTTACATAATCTCTTTTCACTGCCATGATTCCGGTCTGTGCTTTTCTGCCCGCCGTATTGGTTTACATAAAATAATATATAATTTGTATCTGACGGATATACCTTGCAGCCCAGCTTTTCAAGTTCCCGGCCCATACGTTCGCGTTCCGACCCGATCAGCCTGCATGCCCTCTCCAGATACCTCGTATCCGCAAGTGCTGCCACTCCTGCAGCCTGTGCAAGTGTTGATACGTTCCATTCCGGTAACTGCTTTTGTACGCTGCTTAAAACTGCCTGCTTTCCGACCAGATATCCCAATCTGATGCCCGGCATTGCAAACGTTTTTGTAAAAGCACGCAGGATCAGCAGTTTTTCATAGCTGTCAATCTCCCGCAGCATAGAATACTGCGCTGCCTGCCCGGTCAGCTCCATGAAACATTCATCCAGCACAAGATATGTATCCGTCTTTTCACAAACCGTCAATAGCCGCCGGATATACGCCGGTTCTGTCAGCTTACCGGTCGGATTGTTTGGCGTTGTCAGAAACAACAGCTCCGGTTTTTCCTCTTTTATCCTTGTCTCCAGATTTCTGCCATATTCCTCTGTAAAAGCAAACCCATCCGCTTCCGACAGCGGAACACGGATCACTTCTGTTCCAACTGCCTGCAAAGCCGTCTCATACCCGGAAAAGCAGGGAGCTGACAACAGTGCCTTTTGTGGACGCAGCATATGACACACAGCCAGGATCAGTTCGCTGGCGCCATTTCCGCACAAAATCTGCTCCGGTCTGATTCCCAGGCAGTCTGCAAGCTTTATACGAAGCTTCTGACATTGCAGATCAGGATACTGCATTGCAAGATCACCACTGTTTTCCATGACCTGCCTCACCGCATCAGGTAATCCAATCGGATTTATGTTAACCGAAAAATCATATGTTACCTGCTGCCGATAAATATCTCCACCGTGCATTTCTGTCTCCTTTCCGGATTCCTGCTTCTTTTCCTTCCACTGTTCAGCTCTACAGAGCCTGATACCTGATGACAACTGATCATAGGATCTGATTTATGACAGCCCACACCATCATAATGCATAGCAGACAGGAAAATGCCGTCCTGTACAGCAGTTTATTGGCGCGTCTGATATCCTCCGGCTCAATTTCTCTTCGGTGGTCCCCAATATAGGGCTTTTCCACTAACTTTCCAAAATAATAAGAAGGTCCTGCCAGCCTGAGCCTCAGTGCCCCCGCACAGGCAGCTTCTGTCTGCGCCGAATTGGGACTTGCATGCTTTCTCCGATCCCGCAGATAAACTCTTTTCGCATCTTTTGCGCTATAGTCCTTTCCAAGCAGGCTGCATGACAGAATCATCAGCCACGCACTGATCCGGGAAGGAAGATAGTTCAGCACATCATCCAGTTTTGCTGCACATCTGCCAAAATCGAGATATTTATCATTTTTATACCCGATCATGGAGTCCATTGTATTGACAGCCTTATAAAAAAATCCTGCCACAGGACCTCCGACCGCCAGATACAGCATCGGCGCGATCACACCATCGGATGCATTTTCCGCTACCGTTTCTACTGCAGCCCGCGTCACTCCTGCCTCATCCAGCGTTTGTGTATCTCTGCCAACGATCATGGAAACCGCATATCTGGCTTCCTCTATTGTCCCATGTATCAGTGCGGTATACACCTTTTCGCTTTCTACCCGCAGGCATTTCAGTGCCAGAAGCTGATAGGTCATTACAGCTTCTGCCAGACAGCCCAGATATGGATGCAGATAGTAAGCACCAAGTAATATAACTGCAGCCACAAGCACTGTTAAAAGACAGACCGTTACCACCAGCACTGCTCCGTTTCGTCTTTTTACCACGCCTGTATCTGTCTGCCGCAGTAAACGTTTTTGCAGCATGTCGATCAGATGTCCGATCAGCCGGATGGGATGTGGCAGCCAGTGCGGATCTCCGCATAAAAGATCCAATATAAATCCTGCCAAAAAAGCAATGATATGATATTTCATGGTTCTATTCTCCTCACTGCCTGTATTTTTCCTGCTCCTTCATATTGAAATGCATAACCTGCCAGATTCGGTACCTGATATGCAAAATAATCATCCTGCATCAGACAGGAAAGTATTGCCATAATACTGCCTCCATGCACCACTGCTGCAATCTGCCCGCAATTTTCCCGCCATGCCTGCTCTGTCATCTGCCGAAAGCCCTCCATGGTGCGTTTGATAAAACATTCCCTGTCTTCTCCCTCCGGAAACGGCAGTCTGCCATCACTATCTATCCATGCCTGATAAGCCGGATCCGCCGACAGTTCCATATAGTTTTTTGCTTCAAACCGCCCAAAGTCCATTTCACGCAGTTTATCTATCACAACCTGCTCCTGCCCCGGAAACAGCAGCTCTGCGGTCTGTCTGCACCGCAGCATCGGACTGACAAACAGCTTCTGTGAACCGGCAATGGTCTCCTGCTCCAGTCTTTTTTGAAGAGCGCTGATCTTCCGCATGCTTTCCGTATCATCCAAAAGCAATGGTTCGTCTGTTTTTCCAATATATCGTTTTTCCAGATTTCCCTGTGTCTGCCCATGTCTGAGCAGCAATACCTCAAGCTTCATTTCTTCTCCTCATGCCGGTTTGTCAGCTGCATACATCCTGCTGCCATTTTCCCACTCATTCATCTGCACCGTCTACAGGCAGTCCTCATTGTTTCCTGATCCATCATTTAACGCTCTTTATACACTGACCAAGTCCACATAAAATACGGACTACGGTTTCTGCCTGTTCTGCCAGCTCTGTCAGAATTCTTCCTGTTACCTCTCGGTAATCCCGCTCCGCCTTTTCGACCGGGACGATACCATTTCCGATCTCATCACAGATAAAGCAGACCTTCTCATGCCTCTGATCGATATCCAGAAGTTCTGCCAGGATTTCAGCCTGTGTC
>ULUO01042543.1_pt1 | contig 11470 bp, 9 predicted proteins | sample 1958611 | NCBI WGS metagenome assembly ULUO01 (sample SAMEA4835762, study PRJEB28245) | human gut metagenome | biome: gut microbiome; material: fecal sample | place: Denmark | collected 2008
GAGAAAACAGCGTATGTGGATCTACGAACAAGAAAAAACGGAAGAAAACCTGTCCTTGCTGCCACAGACGGTCAGCCTGCCGGTGCAGAAAGCAGAGCCTGCTCTGCCGACTGTACCGGAAACTGCACCGGAACCCGTAGAGCAATTGCCATCAAAAGAGCCCTGCATCCCGGCAAAGCGGCACGCCACCCGGGATTGCTGGCTGCTGGCTGCGGCCTTTCTGCTGGGGTGCACGGCAGCCGGTGTATTGCAGGCCGTATGCGATGCCCGGCAGGCAGAGCTGCTGCGGTATTATCTGGAAGCGTGGCAAGGGATGTTTGCACCGGGCAGTATGCAAGGGACGGTACAGCTTTTTAGCATGGAATATCTGGCTCTCGGCCTTGTGGTCAGCCTGTTTCTGGTATTAGGGCTGTCTGCCCTTGGACCGGTGATGATCTTTGGCAGCATGATGCTGTACGGTTTGGGCAGCGGGTTGCTTATGGTACAGCTTTGCACAACAGGCGGGTGGAAAACAATGCTCTCGGCACTGCTGTGGACAGGCTTACCGGCGGCAGCAGCAAGCGGCTGTCTGTGCTTTTTCGGGGCCTGCGCTTTGCAGGTCAGCAGCCGAATCCACGCCTATTCCTTCCGCAAGCATTCCGGTGGACAAGCCCGCCCCGGGGTGCAGACACTGCTGGGACAATATCTGCTGACCATGGTAGTGTTGCTGCCGCTGTGCGGTGCGGCGGCAGGGCTTTCGTATCTGGGCAGCCGCCTGTGAACAGCATCCTTTTCTTGCGGGTTTTGGTACAGTGTGTTACAATAACAAAAGACCATAAATAAATGAGGGACAGACATGAAACTGAAATCCGTCTATGTATGCTCCAATTGCGGAGAGACAAGCCCCCGCTGGATGGGGCGCTGCCCCAGCTGCGGCAGCTGGAATACTATGAACGAGGACGTTGTTGCCGAAGCTCCAAAGGCAGGGACTCCTGCTGCCCGGCAGGCTGCTGCGGCTCGTCAGGAGGGCGTGACCACCCTGACCGCCCGGCGGCTGTCAGAGATCAGCACGACTGAGGAAAAAAGCCGTATCCTGACCGGTATCTCGGAGCTGGACCGTGTATTGGGCGGCGGTATCGTGCTGGGCGGCGTGGTGCTTTTGAGCGGTGAGCCGGGCGTTGGTAAATCTACTATGCTGCTACAGCTGTGCGGTGCCATCTCTAACCAGCACAGCGTGCTGTATATCACCGGAGAGGAATCTGTCCGGCAGGTCAAACTGCGCGCCGCACGGCTGAAGGTACCGCAGGACAACATCTTTCTGGCGGCAGAAAACGACGTGGATGAGATCTGCGGCCTGATTGAAAAGGAAAAGCCGGATCTTGTGGTCATTGACTCCATCCAGACCATGCGCTGCATGGATATCTCGTCCTCGTCCGGTACAGTCAGTCAGGTGAAGGAGAGTGCCGCGCGGCTGCTGGCGGTAGCTAAAAAGCAGGAGATCCCCATGTTCATCGTGGGTCATGTGAACAAGGATGGCGCGATCGCAGGTCCCAAGGTCATGGAGCATATCGTGGATACGGTGCTTTACTTTGAGGGTGACAAGATGCTGCCGTACCGCATTCTGCGGGCAGCAAAAAACCGCTATGGCTCCACCAATGAGCTGGGAATGTTCGACATGACCGGCACAGGGCTTGCCGAGATCGAAAACCCCTCCCAGATGCTGCTGGAGGGGCGTCCGCTGGGGGTCTCCGGCAACTGTGTAGCCTGCACCATGGAGGGCAGCCGTCCCATCCTGAGCGAGATTCAGGCGCTTGCCACCAAGACAAATTTCCCGGCACCCCGCCGCGCCTGCAGCGGATACGACTATAACCGCATGAACCTTTTGATCGCTGTGCTGGAAAAGCGGGCAGGGTACTTCTTTGGCAATCTGGATGTCTACGTTAACATCGTAGGCGGCATTGCGTTGCGGGATACCGCCTGCGACCTTGCAGTCTGCCTGAGCATGGTCTCCTCGCTGCTGGACCGCCCGGTCAGCGATAAGCTTATCGCCATCGGAGAGGTAGGTCTGGGCGGGGAAGTGCGCAGTGTGCCCAATCTGGAACAGCGCCTGCACGAGGCAGAGCGTATCGGCTTTGAGCGGGCAGTTATCCCTAAGCACAGTCTTGCGCATCTGAATGCCGCAGATTATCCCGGCATGAAGCTGGTTGGCGCAGCTTATATTGCAGATGCCATCAATGCGCTGAAAAACGACCGCCTGTGATGAAACGAGGAACCTATGTCGATCTATCTGGACGAAAGAAACCCCGGTAAGCACGCGCCCTTTGAGGATGCCGCCCCGGATATTGTAGAATATGTGCGGTATCTTGAGGTGATCGCCGGTAAAAGTGCCAACACGGCTTTCAATTATTACTGTGACCTGCGCTCTTTCAGCCGCTTTATGAAGCGCCGCCGCGGTCTTGTGCCAACAGATGCAGAATTTAAAGAAATTGACCCCAAGGGGCTGGACACAGCCTTCTGGGGCAGCATAACAAAAGAGGACATCTACGAGTATCTTTATTTTCTGAACCGGGAATGCGGCAACAAAAAATCCTCTACCGCCCGGCGGCTGGCCAGCCTGCACGGCTTTTATGATTATCTGGTCAATCAGGTCAACCGCTTAACCGAGGACCCTACGGCGGCTATCCGCCCGCCCAAGCAGGATAAAGTATTGCCAAAATATCTGACAGCAGAGCAGTCCATCTCGCTTTTGGAGAGCACTCAGACCCAGAGCGATTTCCCGGAGCGGGACTACTGCATGGTGGTGCTGTTCCTCAACTGCGGTATGCGTCTTGCGGAGCTGGTAGGCATGGATCTTGGAGACATCGATTTAGAGCAGCGGCAGATCCGCCTGTTTGGCAAAGGCCATAAGGAACGCATGGTCTATCTGAATGATGCCTGTGTGGAGGCGTTGCAGTTGTATCTGCGCAAGCGCAATACTATGGAAGGGCTTTCACCCAAGGAAAAAGCCGTGTTCATTACGCGGATGCGCAAGGAGCGTATCTCGAACCGCAGGGTAGAACAGCTGATCTCCGGCGCAATGAAAGCTGCCGGACTGAAGGGCTTTTCCACTCATAAGCTGCGCCATACTGCCGCTACGTTGATGTATCAAACCGGCAATGTGGATATCCTTACCCTCAAGCAGCTTCTGGGTCACAGCAGCGTCGGAACAACGCAAATTTATACGCACCTGCAAGAATTTCAGGTTCGCTCTGCCATTGAAGAAAATCCGCTGGGCAAGGTACTGCCCATAAAAACCGCAAAAGCAACCTTGGATACAACAGAAATGGCAGGGGAGATGCCACCTGAAAATGCCCCGGCGGGTGAGGACGATTCTGAGCCGTCCGGCCCTATGGCGGCCTTTGAGGGCGCTGCACAGGATGGCTTTCGGGCAGATATCTCGGCAATGTCTGCCGAAGAAACCGACGACTCATCGAACGATACTTAAACCACTAAGATCTTATAACCTGAATAGCGCTTGAAACGATGCAAAGGCCTATGACACGATCCGGCTTGACCGGATTAAAGTCATAGGTCTTTATAATTTACATTATAAGCAGTCAGCATCCATACATAAGAAACGATCTGGTCGAAACACGCAAAGTAATGTCTACACAAAAGCAACTGAACAACCACAGCCGTAACATGAAATGTTATAAAGCAAGCGCATAGAGATGCTTGCCGGAATAAAATTGCTGGAGCAAAATGAATTACTAACGAACCAATGAAGCAGCGCATAACACGGAAAGCATCTGAAAGTGCGAGACAAATAAAACAATAAAACATGGTAAAAAGTGCAGAATGTGCAAAGCGGTTGAATCAAGCCTAAAAATGAGCCAGCTGGGGCTGAAACGCCAAAAATCCGGGAAATGGGTATTTTTCACTCCCCTAAGTTTCGCATAACGTGCATTATACGAAATAACCATAATCAAAAAACAGAAGCTGCCCTTCTCTCTTTCTGTCAGATTTCCGGCAGCTTCTGTGGATGCGTTTCAGTTTGCATACGCCTGCATCTACACCGCTGGACGTATTACCAGTACGTTCAAGTGTTTGACTTCTGCCTGCGATGGCTGTTCTGGTGCGTTACCAGTCATGTTATATAAGCAGTATCGCTTCTTCTGCTTTGGTGATGCGATGCTCATTTCACTGGCAGCGGTTCTGTGCCAAAGTACGCACAGATGGCTTCGTAATAAATACGCGCCACAGTCTTGCAGCCCTCCTCGCTGCCAAATCGCTCTACATCCTCGGCGTTTGTCACAAAGCACTGTTCTGACAATACTGCCGGACAATCCACATCTTCCAGCAGCGTAAAGCTGCGCTCAGGCCGCACCTGTGTGTAGGTGTTCTCCACCAGCTGCTTCTGGTCGTTTTCCAGATAATAAATGTACCGCACTCCCCCACGTCCGCGCAGCTTTGCGCCGATGCTCTGCATTCCACCTGCCAGCAGCCGGGCAAAATAAAAGCTCTCCTGATGCCATGTGCGCCCGGGCACTGCCGGATAGCATTCAAAGCCGGATGCCGTAGAGCCGTTGGCTGCGGAGTTGCCGTGGATGGACAGCAGCAGCTGCGGGCTTTGGGTACTGGCGGCGGCTGCACGTTGGGCAGGTGTCGCGGTTTCATCAAAGCTTTCCCGGGTCTGCAACGGAATGTAATTCGGATCCTGCTCTAACCATTGAAGCAGCGCAGCAGCCGTTGCTGCTGTGACCTGTTTTTCTTCAACTACTCCCCTTGCGCCCGGGTCGCTGCCGCCATGCCCTGCGTCTATTGCCACCCGGTACGGCGGGTCGCCCACCACAGGACGAAAATCATCCTCTGATGCTGAGACTGCGGGTTCTGCGGGTGCATTCAGTTCCAGTGCCGCCTTCCATAAAAACAGGCCGAAACAGAGCATCAACACCGCAAAAACAAACAGCATACCGCGTAAAAGCTGGTGCAGTGTTTTGCGGCGGCGTGTTTTATGTTTGCTATGTTTATTTGCAGGTCTGCGATGACTGGTTGGCATAAAGTTTTACTTCCTGTTCGTTTTACATTTATAATACGAGTATACTCGCCTTTTCCCTGCGCTGCAACAAAAAAAGACTGCCAATTTTTCAAAAGGCAGTCCTTACTGGGTTATTTCAGTTCTACAACCGTCACGCCGCTTTCGCCTTCGCCGTAACGGCCAAGACGGAAGCTTTTTACCATGCGGTTACCGCGCAAATGCTTATGGATGGCGGTGCGCAGCGCACCGGTGCCGTTGCCATGGATCAGATAGACCACCGTCTGTCCGTTCAGGATGGCGCGATCGATAAAGGAATCCACCTCTGACAGCGCCTCGTCCACCGTAAGCCCCAGCAGGTTGCACTCCATTTTGGCGGTGCGCTGTACGCGCTCTACCCTGCCGTTGGGACGGTTGGTGTCGCCGGTCAGGCGGGAATACCGCTGCTGCGCCTTGGTTTTTGGTGCAGTGGGTTCTTTTACCAGCTTTTCCGGCTGCTTCAAGCCCTTGAGGGGTACCTTGGTCTTAATGATACCGGCGCGCACCAGCACATCGCCGTTTTTATCAGGCAGCGCCAGAACGGTGGCCAGCTGGTTCAGCTCTGCAATACAGACCTCCTGCCCTACCTTTACCTCCTTCAGCGGCACAAACTCCTTAACGGGGTTATGCACCACCTCTGTACCGGCAAACAGCTTCTCGGTCTCCTTTTTGGCAATCTCGCGGGCGCGCTGTGCCTTCTGCTGGGCGCTCATGCGCTCGTCCTTTTGCAGCTGGCGCAGTTCGTCGGTCAGCGCGTAGGCCTGTGTTTCCACCTGCTGTGCCAGTGTACGTGCCTTGGCACGGGCGGCTTCCAATTCGTTTTCGCCCTGCTGGATCAGCTCATCCCGCTTTTTGCGGGCGGCTTCCAGCTGATGAGAAGCTTCGTTGCGCAGCTGCTCCACTTCGTTCTGACTTTCCTTCAGCTGCAGCTTCAGATCGTCCAGCTGACCCAGAACCGCATCCAGACGCTTGTCCTCGGCAGACAGATGCTGCTGGGCAGCCTCGATAACACGGCTGGGTATCCCCAGCTTTTCGCTGATCAGGAAAGCGTTGGACTTGCCCGGTACGCCCACACTCAGCTTATAGGTGGGGCGCAGGGTCTCCAGATCAAACTCGCAGCTGGCGTTGACCACGCCCTTAGTCTCCAGCGCAAAAACCTTCAGTTCCGCATAGTGGGTGGTCGCCATCAGCAGTACACCACGGCGGCGCAGCTCCTCAATGATGGCAACAGCCAGTGCGGCGCCTTCGGCGGGATCGGTACCGGCACCCAGCTCATCCAGCAGCACAAGGGTGTGCGGCATAGCCAGTTCCAGAATACCGGTGATTTTTTTCATGTGGCCGGAGAAGGTGGAAAGGCTCTGCTCAATGCTCTGCTCATCGCCGATATCTACCAGAAATTCATCAAACACGCAGATCTCGCTGCGCTCGTCTGCCGGGATCAGAAAACCGCACTGTGCCATAGCGCACAGCAGACCGGCGGTTTTCAGGGTAACTGTTTTACCGCCGGTGTTTGGGCCGGTGATGATAAGAGAATCATACTCCCCGCCCAGCGCAATGTCCACCGGAACACACTTTTGCGGATCGATCAAAGGATGGCGGGCGCGGATCAGATTAAAAGAAGAATCTGTGCGCACAGCGGGCTTGAAGGCCTTCAACTCCAGCGCAAGCCGCGCCTTTGCCAGCAGGATGTCGATCTCCAGCATAGCCTTGTAGCTGTACTGAAACTGCGGCTCAATGGCAGCCACCTGTGCGGTAAAGGCCACCAGAATGCGCTCGATCTCCTGCGCTTCCTGTGCGCGGTACTGCAGGATGCGGGCATTGGCTTCCACCACAGCCTGCGGCTCCACAAACACCGTAGCGCCCGTAGAGGATACATCGTGGATGATACCGCTCACCTCGCCGCGGTACTCGCTCTTGACCGGCACAACATACCGGCCGTTGCGCATGGAAACCACGCTCTCCTGCAGGTATTTGGAGGTATCCATGTTGCGCACCATGCTTTCCAGCCGGTCGCGGATGCTGTTTTCGGTGGCGCGGATCTTCTTGCGCAGCTCTGCCAGCGTGCGGGAGGCGGTATCTGCCATGGCATCCGGTGCCAGAATGGCACTTGAGATCTGCTGCTCAAGACCCGGTTCCGGTGCCAGCGCGTAAAACAGATCATCGGTCGGCAGAGCATCGTGCTCAGAGGAGCCGTACCAGCTGGTCAGGTGCTGAAAATTACGCAGCGCACCGGCCACCATCAGCAGCTCGCCCATAGAAAGCACACCGCCCTTTACGGCACGGGCGGCAAGCTGACTGACCCCCTCTACCCCGCCAAAGCGCGGTGAGCCGTTTTTGATCAGCAGAGTGTTGATGGCGTCCGTCTGTTCCAGTGCGTAGCGCACCTCGTCCGGGTCGCACTGCGGCTCAATGGCCAGCAGCATAGCACGGGCTTCCTTGCACACGCAGCCCTCCGCTGCTCGGGCAATGATCTTATCTAATTCTAATGTTTTTAAGTAGCTTGTTTCCATACTGTTCCTTTTTGGTCAGGGCAGCACGCTTTTCAAAAAGGCATAACTCTTCAGCGGCTTATCCAGATGCGTCAGGGCATAGTTCTCAGCCACTGCGGAAAGCTTTGCCAGACTGCCCACAGAGATCTTGAATGCAAATATTTTTTTGTCCTCTACCAAGCAGATGTGACGCAGTGCAAACAGCGCAGCCTTGTCCAGATTGCAGTTCTTGCCTGCCTTTGCGGCGCAGGCTGCACAGAGCAGATGCCCTTCCTGTGCGTCCAGATAAAAGGCATCTCCTTCATCGTAGGTGCCACAGTCCCGGCAGCAGACAATCTGCGGCATAAAGCCGCACTCACTCATGGTGCGCAGCTCAAATACCGCCTTGATCACCCGCAGGTCGGTGCGATGCTCGCTGATCATATACAGGCTGTTCAGCACAAGCCGCAACTCCCGGGCTGCTTCCTCTCCAGTAGGCGAAAGCGCAGCAGCCATCTCGGTAAGATACATAGCAAGGCTTACCCCTTCAATGGAGGAAGAAACGCCATGGAAGATGTTCTGCACCTCGGCTTCCCGCACGGTATACATATTGCGTCCGGGCACCAGCGTAAACTCTGAATAGCAGAACAGCCCGCAGGCGCTGAACAGCTTGCTTTTCAGCCGCAGACTGTTTGCAGCCATTGCCGTGATAACGCCCAGCTTCGGGGTTAGGATCGTCAGAATACGGTCTGCTTCTCTATAACGGGTCTCCTTCAGTACCAGACCCATGGTCACAAATGGTTCCATCATCCGTTTCTCCTGCCGGATGCTCGGCGGGCAGCTGCACACATTGTTTGTAATCGAGATAACGGAGAATATTCCCCGTGCAGGCAAAGGCCTGCCAGCTTGCAGCAGCATCCATTTTCAGCACTCCTTCCCTTTCCTGTACACAGGTTGCTTTTGTTATAGTGTCAGCCTGATTCTAGCACAGCATACAAGGGAAAACTGTCCTGCTTTGGCAGCGCTCAGCGGTTGGAGGGATTCTGCTTAAAGCCGAAATTGTTCAGCAAAAACTCGTTGTCCCGCCAGTCGGATTTTACCTTGACCCAGCACTGCAGGTTGACCCGGCAGCCCAGAAATTCTTCGCAGTCGGCGCGGGCAGCACTGGCGATCTTTTTGAGCATCGCACCGCCCTTGCCGATGACCATGCCCTTGTGGCTCTCCCGCTCGCAGTAGATGTTCACATCAATGTCGATCAGGTCCGTGCCCGGGCGCTCTTTAAAGCGCTCCACCACCACTGCAATGCCGTGCGGGATCTCGTCCCGCATGAAGAGCAGTGCCTTTTCGCGGATGACCTCAGCCACCAGTTCTTTTTCCGGCATATCGGTGTAGGCGTCATCATCAAAGTAATGGGGACCTTCCACGGCGTAACGGCTCAGAGCATCAAACAGCTCCTCGCTGCCTTCTTTGTTGCGCACGCTGATGGTGTAGATTGCATCAAACACACCCAGTGCCTTCAGCTCTGCCTTGCGGGCTTCCAAATCGGCAGGGTCTTTCACAAGGTCAGTCTTGTTGATGACCGCAATGGCTGGGCCGCTGCGGTGCAGCGCTTCCACCAGCGCCATCTCAGATTCGTTCAACGCACCGTAGGGCTCGAACAGCATCATGGAAACATCCACATCCGCAATGGAATCGCTGGCGGTCTTATCCATGCGCTTGCCCAGCTTGTTATGCGCCTTGTGCACACCGGGAGTATCCAGCAGCACATACTGCAGCGGCCCCCGGGTGATCACGCCGGTAATGCGGGTGCGTGTGGTCTGGGGCTTAGAGGTGACGATGGCCACCTTCTCGCCGACCAAGAGGTTCGTCAGGCTGGATTTGCCCACGTTTGGCCGTCCGATGACAGCAACGAATACAGAGGAGGTGTCGTAATGCTCCTGAACGGGTATTGTAGTACTCAAAGCGAACTCCTGTCTTGTTTTTATGTTCTGTTGCAAAGGGATATCATTCCGTGTAGCTGACCGTGCGGGGCAGACCCAGCTGCAGCAGCACAGCCTCTTCTTTTTCGCGCATACGCATAGCTTCCAGACCGCCATTTTCGTGGTCGTAACCCAGCAGATGCAGCATGGAGTGAACAGTCAGAAAAGCCACCTCCCGCTGCAGCGGATGCCCATACAGATTGGCCTGCTCCATGGCGCGCTCCATGCTGATGACGATATCGCCCAGCATCATGCAGCCGTTGTTCTCGTCGATATCATACTTGCCGTCCTCACCCAGAGGAAAGCTCAGCACATCGGTGGGCATGGGCTTGTTGCGATACTGATTGTTCAGCTCGGCAATGGCAGCGTTGTCCACAAAGGTAACGCTGATCTCTGCGGGACGGTCAAAATGCTCATACTCCAACACAGCGTTGCAGGCGCGGCGGATGAGGATGCGAAGCCCGGAGGGCACCTTGACAGCTTTCTGGGAGTTGGTGATCAAAACTTTGTTGGACATATCGGTCCACTCCTTTCAAAGGGTTATTTAAAATTCTTTTTGTTTTTTTTTATTTTCCGCTTCGGCAGCCGGATGGGCGGCACGCTCGTAAGCCTTAACGATTTCCTGCACCAGCCGGTGGCGCACAACGTCCTTATCGGTAAAGTAGCACTGTGCAATGCCGTTCACATCCTTCAGCACCTTCAGCGCGTCCACCAGACCGCTGCGGGTGCTGCCCGGCAGATCGATCTGGGTCACATCGCCGGTAACGACCACCTTGGAGCCTACGCCCATACGGGTAAGAAACATTTTCATCTGCTCCGGGGTGGTGTTCTGCGCCTCGTCCAGAATGATAAAGGAATCATCCAGTGTGCGCCCGCGCATATAAGCCAGCGGAGCGACCTCGATGATCTGCTTTTCCACCAGACGCTCGTAGGTTTCTGCGCCCAGCATATCAAACAGGCCATCATACAGCGGCCGCAGATAGGGGTCTACCTTCTGCTGCAGGTCACCGGGCAAAAAACCCAGCTTCTCACCCGCTTCCACCGCCGGGCGGGTCAGGATAATGCGGGAGACCTCTTTGGCCTTGAAGGCCTTTACCGCCATGGCAACGGCCAGATAGGTCTTGCCGGTACCCGCCGGACCGACACCGAAGGTAATGGCATTGGAACGGATGGCGCTCAGGTATTCCTTCTGTCCCAGCGTTTTGGGACGGATCGGGCGTCCCTTGACCGTGACTGTAACAAAATCCTCGGTCAGCTCCTTTACCCGCTTCTCCGCGCCATCATGCGCCAGACTGATGCAGTAGTGCACGGTCTGATCCTCCAGCGGGGTGCGGTTCTCGATCAGAAGAAGCATTCCCTCCACGGCTCGGTTCGCTGCCGCCACGTTGGCAGGCTCACCGGAAATGCGCAGCTGTGTGCCACGGCAGACGGCGGTGACAGAAAACTCTTTTTCCAATAAGCGAATATTCCGGTCGCAGTTGCCAAAAACAGCCGCTGCGATCTCTACACTATCCAGTTCAATACACTTTTCCGCCATGGAGCTCCTCCCGAATTGCAGAATTTGATGACTATATTGTACCACCAAAATCTTCAGAAGAAAACTATGAAAAGTGCACAAAATATTTTCCTACATTCCATCGGTTTTTCCATACGAACTGTGTCTTAAAGCATTTTGATGACTTTTTTCTGAAAACACTTGACAAAGTATATCGTGAGACGATATACTTTAAATACGATATATCGGTTTACGATATAAAGACGTCCGATAGAATCCATGGAGTATTTCAGTATGGAAAACCTTGCATTGACAGAATCGACCTATTATATCCTGTTGTCTCTTTACCATCCGCAGCACGGCTATGGCATCATGCAGCAGACAGAGCAGCTTTCCGGCGGCAGAGTCCATCTTGCCGCCGGGACACTGTATGGTGCATTGACCTCCCTGTGCGATAAAGGCTGGATCCGTCCCCTGCCCGCTGAGAGCGGCAGGC
>ULUO01068814.1_pt1 | contig 11454 bp, 9 predicted proteins | sample 1958611 | NCBI WGS metagenome assembly ULUO01 (sample SAMEA4835762, study PRJEB28245) | human gut metagenome | biome: gut microbiome; material: fecal sample | place: Denmark | collected 2008
CGATCCGCCGATTCCAAGCAGCACCAGCATGGCAAGAAGCACCATAAATGTGTTTGTCCAAAACAGTTTTTTCCTGATCGTCATTCGTGTGCCGTCTCCCTTTTCTTACAAAACCTGTGTTTTTTCACAATCTCTTCTGCCGCAAGCCAGAATACTTCCGCCGCATAGCTGATTCCGGTGCCAAGCAGCGCTCCCGCAAGCACATCACTCGGATAATGCACGCCCAGATACAGTCTGGAAAATCCGATCAGTGCAGCAAGTACGAGTGCCGGTATTCCATAGCGCTTCGGCAGTTTCCGGAACAGAAGCACTCCCACGGCAAACGATGCCGCCGTGTGCCCCGACGGAAACGAGTAATCCGTCGGAGGCGTAATCAACGGAATCAGACCGCGGATGCAGTCATAAGGTCTGCTTCTGGCAATCAGATGTTTCAACAGCATATTGTTGAAAAGCAGCGACAGCACAAGCGCCAGCAGCCCCATGCAGCCGATCCGCCTTGTTTTCTTCGGTACCAGAAGGAGCAGTGAAATTGCAATCCAGACCGCCCCCGCATTTCCCAGCGTTGTGATTCCGCGGAAAGTCCGGGTTGCCGCATCATTTCTCATAAACTCCTGTATGTACATCAAAAATCCACTGTCCAGATCCATCAGCTGTTCTAACATGTTTTCCTCTTTTCTGCGCCGTCTCGTAACTTTCGGCACCATGCACCTATCCCGGTGCGATACGTTTATTCTAGGAGCCACGCCTAAACAGCATCTCGAAAAAAGTTAAACATTTTCTAAACAACCGTTACAGAATCATGAGAAGTGTTCCCGCCACAATCAGCACAAGACCAAACGCCGCCTTTTTCGTCAGCTTCTCATGGAATACCAGATAGGAAAAAGCGATTGTGACAAGAATGCTCAATTTATCAATCGGCACTACCACGCTCGCAAGTCCGTCCTGCAGCGCTTTGTAATAGCAGAGCCAGGAACCGCCTGTTGCAAGTCCCGACAGACAGATAAATCCAAGTTCCCTCCTGTCAATCCTGCCAATCTCCTTCTGCTTGCCCTTCGCAAATACCATGATCCATGCCATCAAGAGCACCACCGCCGTCCGGATTGCCGTTCCGAGATTGGAATTGAGTCCCTCGATGCCGATCTTGCCGAGAATCGAAGTGAGACTTGCAAAACCGGCGGATAGGCAGGCGTACAAACGCCAGCTCTTTTTCTCCTGCCCCACGCTCTTTTCCGTCTCCTTCTTCTGGATCATAAGGAAGGTACCGGCGCCAATTAAGATGACACACACGATCTTAAGCGTGCTGACTTCCTCCCCTAAAAAAAGAAACGCCAGCACAATGGTCAGAATTGTACTGGACTTATCAATCGGAACCACCTTATTCACGTCACCTGCCTGCAAGGCATGAAAGTAGCACAGCCAGGATGCTCCCGTCGCAACCCCTGAGAGAATCAGAAACAGCCATGTCTTGCCGGATACAGCCGCAATGCCGTCCTGTGCCCCCACGACGAACACCATAATCCATGAAAAAACAAGAACCACGATCGTGCGGATCACCGTCGCCACATCCGAGTCTGTATGGCGGATACCGCATTTTGCCAGAATCGACGTAAGTCCCGCAAACAGCGCAGAACCAAACGCATAGAAAATCCACATACGAATGCCTCCTTTACGATACACCTTTTCTCCCGCGTATCACAATAATGTCATTTAACTTTAAGAGTGTGTCCTTCTGCGGCAGGATGGATAAATCGTCGCGCAGAATTAAAAACACCGTCAGCTGCTGCTCATCCTGCACTTCTCCCACGGTCTTTCCCGCATATCTTCTGTCCACAAAAATCTCCGCAATCTCCTTGATGTCCGCATCCCGGATATTTGAGATGCTGCTCTTTCTCTGATACTGCTCCACGAATCCGGCGCTGATGATACCAGTCGGGATCGCTACCACGCCGACGCCGAGATACGCAATACAGATCGCCATCAGACGCCCCAGCGTCGTGATCGGATAAATATCGCCGTATCCGACCGTAAGAAGCGTTGACATGCTCCACCAGACGCCGCTGAATGCATTGCGGAACACTTCCGGCTGCGCGTCATGCTCCACACTGTACATGCACAGACTGCTCGCAAGCATCAGGATCACCACGATAAACACCGAGGAAATGATCTGATTCCGCTTCTCGTACAGTACCGTCGTGATGACATTAAATGAATCATATCTTGCATTCAAGCGGAAGAGATGAAAGATTCTTGCCACCCGGAGCATCCGAAAGATCACAAATCCGGACAAAAAGAACACCGGAACAATGGTCAGAATGTCCACCACGCCGTCAAAAGACACCATAAAGCGCAGTCTGGCGCGACATTTGCGCATTCCCGGATATAAAAGATCCGCTGTCCAGATGCGGAGCACATACTCCACACAAAAAATAAACAGCGTGATGACCTCCACCACGAAAAAGAAACCGGACAGAAAGTCCAGTTCCTCAAACGTCTGTAAAAATGTAACCAGAATATTTGAGACAATCGTAATTGTGATAAAAATATCGAACGCACGGCTGATCCGGTTACTCTTATCTCCAATCTGGATAATGTTAAATATTTTTTCTCTCACCTTATGAATCCATCTCCCAGCGTAACTCTGATATTTTCGGTGTCCGACGGATCCTACCGGTCATGGACGGCTCCGATCAGTTCCCGGATATCCTCCACCTGATAGCGCTCCATGTAGGCGCGGATTCCGTCAACGATCTCCTCCGTCGCATGCGGATGATAGAAGTTCGCCGTACCGACCGAGACTGCGGTCGCACCGGCAAGAATCATCTCGATGGCATCCTCCGCCGTCTGGATTCCGCCCATTCCGATAATCGGAATCTTTACCGCCTGCGCACTCTGGTAGACCATGCGCACCGCGACCGGATGCACTGCCGGACCAGACATACCACCCGTGCGGTTTGCCAGCGCAAAGCATCTTCTGTGAATATCAATCTTCATTCCTGTGATCGTATTGATCATGGAGAGTGCATCCGCACCGCCCGCTTCCGCTGCACGCGCCATCTCCGTGATGTCGGTGACATTCGGGGAAAGCTTCATGATGACCGGCTGCTTTGCATGGCGTTTCATCTCTTTTGTGACTTCTTCGACCATCTTCGGATTCTGTCCGAACGCAATACCGCCCTCCTTTACATTCGGGCAGGAAATATTGATCTCGAGCAGATCTACCGGCTGGTCGGAGAGGCGTTCCACCACATCAATGTATTCCTCCGTCGTATGTCCGCAGACATTGACGATGATCTTCGTGTCATATTTTTTGAGGAACGAAATGTCTCTGTCAATGAACAGATCAATGCCCGGATTCTGTAAACCGATCGCATTGAGCATGCCGCCGTAGACCTCCGCCACACGCGGCGTCGGATTTCCTTCCCACGGCACATTCGCGACGCCCTTAGTCACAACCGCTCCCAACTTATTCAAATCGACAAACTCCGAATACTCCTCCCCGGAACCGAACGTGCCGGATGCCGTCATAACCGGATTCTTCAGTGCGACACCGCACAGATCAATGCCAAGATTCATCAGAAATCCACCTCCTCTGCCCGAAATACCGGTCCTTCCTTACAGACTCTCTTGTTCTTCACATTGGAATGCGCATCCTTCTCTGTGGACTTGCAGACGCAGGCAAGGCAGGCGCCGATGCCGCACGCCATGCGCTCCTCCATGGAGATCCAACATTCGATGTCTTCCTTTGCGGCATACTCCTTTAAGGCGCGGAGCATCGGAAGCGGTCCGCAGGCGTAGATCACATCCGCGGTCAGCCCGTTCTCGCGGATGGCGTCGAGCACATTGCCCTCCGTTCCCACACTGCCGTCCTCCGTTGCGATATAGACCTCTCCCTGTTTGCGGAACTCATCCAGCAGAAACAGCTCATCCCGGTATCCAAGCACAATCTGTTTCTCGCAGTTTAACTCTTTTGCGAGCTCTAACATCGGCGGAATCCCAATGCCGCCGCCGATTAAAAACGCCTTTTTCTCCTGCTTCGGAAAGCCGTTGCCGAGTGGTCCTATCACCTTAAGCTGCATACCGGTGTGCATGGAAGAAAACTCTTCGGTTCCCTTTCCCGCCACGCGGTATACCAGACGGAGCGCGCCGTCCTTTCTGTCGATCTCACAGATACTGATCGGTCTCGGGAGCAGCCTGCTGCCTTCCTTACAGTAGACCGATACAAACTGCCCTGCCTTTGCATGCGCCGCGATCTGCTCGGTGTGCAGCCACATGCTGTAAATATCGTCCGCAATCTCTTCCTGTTTGATTATGATTGCCGTCTCTTCAAATTTCTGTTGTGTTGTATGCATGATCTTTTATTTTTCCTTATCTTCATATACCACTTGTCCGTTCACAAGTGTCATTCGCACTTTACCGGTGACTTTTCTGCCGTCAAACGGGGTATTCCTGCCCTTGCTGAAAAACGTATTCTTGTCAATCACGTACGTCTCGTCCGGGTCAAAAATAACGATGTCTGCGACCTTTCCAGGCTCAATATCTCCCTTGTCGATTCCGATGATCTTCGCCGGATTGTAGCTCATCTTCTCCGCCATCTGCATCGGCGTCAGATACCCGCCGAGCACAAGCTCCGTGTACGTTAAGCATGCGGCGGTCTCAAGACCCACAATACCGAACGGCGCGGATTTCATGGAGGTATTCTTGTCCTCAAACGTGTGCGGCGCATGGTCGGTTGCGATCACATCCATCACGTCATCCCGCAGTCCCTCTTTTAACGCCTGTACATCCTCCTTCGTGCGCAGCGGCGGATTCATCTTGTAATTCGTGTCCGCATCCGCCTCAATCGCCACTTTTTTCTCCGTATCCACGGTCGGCTCGATCTTCCTGATGTCATCGGAGGTCAGTGTAAAATGATGCGGGCACACCTCTGCCGTCACATGGATTCCCTCCATCTTAGCATGCTTGACCATGCTGACAGAATCCTTCGTGGAGCAGTGGCACAAGTGCAGTCTCGCCCCGATATCCCGGCTTAACATGATGTCCCTGGCAATGATGATGTCCTCCACGGAATTCGTGATGCCGCCAAGTCCAAGCTCTCTGGCGTTGGCATCCTCATTCATGACACCGCCGTTGACGAGATTGATGTCCTCGCAGTGAGCAAGCACCGCAATGTTGTACTTCGCAGCAAGTTCCATCGCCTCTCTGTAAAGCTGTGCATTCATGACGGATTTGCCGTCCTCACTGATGGCAGGAATTCCAGCTTTCACCATGCCCTCGATGTCGGAAAGCTCCTTTCCCTGCTGTCCCTTCGTCACCGCACCGACCTGCAGCACGTTGGCAGCGCCGACGGTCTTTGCTTTGTTGTGCACATAGTTCACAACATCCGGATTATCCACGACCGGCTTGGTGTTCGGCATGGCAAGAATCGTCGTAAATCCGCCGTGCACTGCTGCCCTTGCGCCTGTCTCGATCGTCTCCTTCTGTTCAAATCCCGGATCTCTTAAATGCACATGCATGTCGATAAACCCCGGCATGACAAAGCAGCCCTTCGCATCGATCACGCGGTCGCATTTTTCCTTGATACTCTTCTCGGTTCTGGCCACAACCCCGTTCTCCACCAGCACATCCAGTGTCTCATCCGTTCCGGTGGCAGGATTGATTACGCGTCCATTTTTGATCAATATGGTCATCTTTTTTTCCTCCATTGTATGAGTTCATCTTATCATATCCGCCTACAGTTTTCCATACAATTCCAGCGGCACATACGCCTTCACATAGATCCCCTCCGGGCGGTAATCCTCCTCTAAAAGCTCTCCCTGCTTTCTGATCTGCTGCAGGATTCCGGCATCCGCATAGGCGATGGTTCGCTCAATCAGAACTTTGTTCTCGCGCAGAAGTTCCGCAAGCAGTTCTTTTAACTCATCTAACCCGGTTCCCTCTCTTGCCGAGACTGCCAGGGTATGATCTGCCCTTAAATCGCGCAGCGGCTCCCGCTCCGTCACCGCATCCTGCTTGTTAAAGAGCGTGATGACCGTCTTTTCCCGGATGTCCAGCTGATAGAGCGTGTCATAGACAATGTGCATCTGCTTCTCGTGCTGCGGGTTGGAAGCATCCACCACATGCAGAATGTAGTCCGCGTATTTTGCCTCCTCGAGCGTACTCTTAAACGCCTCGATCAGATGGTGCGGCAGCTTCCTTATAAAACCGACCGTATCGGTCAGAAGAATCTCCTGTCTGCCCGGAAGTTCTAAGACGCGCGTTGTCGGGTCAAGTGTGGCAAACAGCTTGTCCTCCTCTAACACCCCGGCGTCGGTAAGCCGGTTCAACAGTGTGGACTTTCCGGCATTCGTGTAGCCGACGATCGCCGCCACAGGCATCCCGTTTCTCGTGCGCTTCGCGCGTGTGATCTCGCGGTGCTGACGCACCTCCTTTAATTCCCGGTTCAGCTGTGCGATGCGGTCTTTGATGAGACGTCTGTCCATCTCCAGCTTTTTCTCACCCGGCCCTCTCGTTCCGATTCCGCCGCCGAGTCTGGACATGGAACGCCCGAGGCCGGTCAGACGGCTGAGGCGGTATTTTAACTGCGCCAGTTCCACCTGTATTTTTCCCTCGCTCGTCGTGGCGCGTGCCGCAAAGATATCCAGGATAATCAGCGTGCGGTCCATCACCTTGGTGTCTAACATCTGCTCTAAGTTCTTAAGCTGTGCCGGTGAAAGTTCATCGTCACAGACGATGCCGGTCGCGCCCCGCTCTGCGATCATCGCCGCGATCTCCGCCACTTTTCCGGTGCCCACATAGGTGCCCGGGTGCATCAGTTCCCTCTTCTGGATCAGTGTGCCGACCACGACAGCTCCCGCTGTCCTGACAAGCTCCGCCAGCTCTGCCACAGAGTCCTCGGCATCATCCCCATCCTGCTCGCTCACGCCGACCAGAATCACCTTTTCGATCTGATCTTCCAATTCAATAATTTCTACCATGCTGCTCCTTTTCTACTGTCCGCTGTCTCCGCTTCCGTCTGACGTCCCGGCATTCGCTCCGTCTGTTACGCTGTCAGTTCCATCTGCGCCGTCTGTTCCGTCCGTTCCGGCATCGGTTCCGTCCGTTGCGTTATCGGTTCCGCTATCCTCCGTCACGACCACTTCCCCCTGCACTTCTGTGCCCGCCGGCGTATCCACCCGGCTTTTTAAGAATGTGTATTCACGCAGTGCCTCCGCATCATCAGGGTACGCGGCTGTATAAGCGGTCATCACCTCATAAGCTCCCGCAAAATCTCCGGTATACTCCATGCAGATAATCTGATTCTGCAGCAGCGCGCGCCTGTTCGGAACACTCTCCATCGAAAGCCCCTGCTCGATGTAGGAAAGCGCACCGCTATAATTCAGCTTGCCCATCTCGATCTGTGCCAATGCATTCATCGCTTCCGAATCCGCGACACCCGCATCCACATAAGCCTGATAATACATCTGCGCGTTCGCCGTGTCCTGCTGTGCCTCATATACCTGCGCAAGCGTCAGGTTCGCCGCTGCACTGCCTGCATCGATCGCGGACGTCAATTCTTTGATTGCGTTGTCATACTGCCCCAGCAGGTAGTAAATCTCCCCTCTGTATGCAAGACTTTCCGCATCATTTCCCTTGATGGAAAACGCGTCGTTTAAATATGCTTCGCCCTCCTCTGACAGATCGTAGGCGGCAAGGTTCTTGTAAATATTGATATAAAGTTCATAATCCGAATGGTTATACTTGACCGCATCCGCAAAATCCTGCTTCGCCCCATCCGTATCCCCGGTGCCAAGCTTTAAACATCCGCGCAGATAGTAAGCGTTGGCGTTCTTCCCGTCATAATCAATCATGGCGTTGTACGTCTCAAGTGCTCCCTCAGTGTCCTGTGCGGCATACTGGGCTGCCGCCTTGTAATAGCAGATGTCGATCTCCAGATCGGTAATTTTTCCGGTGCAGCACGCAAGCGCTCCGTCAAATGCCGCCAGTGCCCCCTCATAATCCCCGCTCTGCATGCTCTCTATGCCAATCTTGCGGTAGGAAAGCTCATCCTCCGTGCGCTCATTCGCACATCCGGCAAGAAGCGCGGCTGTCACAAGCAAAAACACCGCCGCTTTTCCCCTGTATGTTCTATGGTGATTGATTTCCATTCGTCTTCTCATCTTAATTCCTCTTTTTACTATAATGAAGCCACCAAAAAGTATAAACGATATTTTCCTTCCCCGCAAGGTGATTTCCCGCTGCAACAAGCGATATCTTCCAGGTACATGACTTTTCTATCTCATGCCGTCCCGAATCACGCGCGCCGTGTTTTGATAGGCAATCTGCTCCACGGCGTCTTCGGAGAGTCCTCTCTTTCGCAGCGCATCGAAAAGCAGCGGCAGCTTCGTGCAGTCACTGATCTCAAATTCGCCTGAGATTCCGTCAAAATCCGTACCGAGTCCCACACATTCGATACCGCCCCTGTCAATCAGATGCATTGCGTGGTCGCAGATGCGTTCGATACGGCTCACTTTATCCATCTCGTCCTCATTCAGAAAAGTCGGTTCCAGATTCAGTCCCGCCACTCCGCCGCACTCTGCCAATTCGCGGATCATCGCGTCGGTAAGATTGCGCGTTGCCGGCGCCAGTGCCCGGCAGTTGGAATGTGATGCCACGAATGGCACGCCGCTTCGCCGGGACGCTTCTGCGACATCCCGGAAACCTCCGTCGGATAAATGGGAGACGTCGACTAAGATTCCCAGTTCCTGCATATAGCGCACTGCCTCTTTTCCAAATCCGGTCAGCCCACGGCTCATCTCCTCCGGCTTTTGGGAATGGCAGTGTCCCAGACAGTTGTCGTCATTCCAGGTCAGTGTCACAAGTCTTACGCCGAGATCGTAAATTTCCCGGATTTTGTCCATTTTCCCATCAATCAGAGAACCGTTCTCAATCGTGAGAAACGCCGATATTTTCCCAGCATCCTGATTCTGCTTCAATTCCTCCGCGTTGTGCGCCGCGGCAAACCGGTCGCTGCACTGCTCCATGGTATGGCGGAAAATGTCATACATTTTCCTCATGAGTGCTTCCGCCGGCGGCATCTCTTCTAAGCCGAACCAGTCCGGATCATTTCTCTGCGGCAGAAACATCGCAAAAAACTGCGCACCTGCCTCTGCCTGCTGCAGGCGCAGTCCATCTACCATCGTGTGATCAAGTTCCAGAAACGTCTCTGTTTTCTGCGCTAACGCGCTTCCCAATGTATCACAATGCATATCAATATAACGCATCATTTTCTCCATTTCCGGGCAGAGTTCCTTCTTGTTTTCCGGACTGCTGCCCTGTCTTTTTCTTATTATAAAGAACCCGCGGACTTTATACAATATGCCGGTCGCCGGATTTTGTACAGCATTTTCTCTGTTTCCACTGTTTTCATACAAAAAGGAGCGCCTTGCGGCACTCCTCTCTGTGAAAGAAATATATAAATTTTGAAGCAAGCTTTTTCTTCCGGGCGGTTTCCCCGGTTTTACAGATGCCAGATGTCCTCATTGTACTGTGCGATCGTACGGTCAGAGGAGAAGAATCCGGCTTTGCTGATGTTGATGAGCATTTTCTTCGCCCACGCCATGCGGTCTTCATAATCCGCATAGATGCGCTCCTTGGTTGCCACATAATCCTCGAAATCCGGAAGCGTCATGAACCAGTCTTTGTTCAGAAGTTCGTTGTAAAGACGCTCTAAATTCTCTCTGCATCCGACTGCCATCATCTCGTCGCTGACGATAAAGTCCACTGCACGCTTGATGTTCGCATCATTCTCATAGTAGCTTCTGGACACATAATCTGCCTTCTCGTAGTGCTTGATGACTTCCTCGGAGGACTCACCGAAGATGTAAATGTTGTCGTCGCCGACAAACTGATGCATCTCCACGTTTGCACCGTCCATGGTTCCGATCGCTACCGCACCGTTTAACATGAACTTCATGTTGGATGTTCCGGATGCCTCCTTGGAAGCAAGGGAAATCTGCTCATGGATATCTGCAGCCGGGATCAGCTTTTCAGCCAGCGTGACATTGTAGTTTTCTACCATCACAACCTTTAAGTACGGAGATACCTCAGGGTCTTTTGCAATCAGTTCGGACAGGCAGAGGATCAGATGAATGATATCCTTTGCAATCACGTAAGCCGGGGCTGCCTTGGCGCCGAAAATCACAGTGATCGGACGGGTCGGCTTCTTTCCTGCCTTGATCTCGAAATATTTGTGGATGACATACAGCGCATTCATCTGCTGTCTCTTGTACTCGTGCAGACGCTTGATCTGGATATCGTAAATGGAATTGTCATCCAGCACGATTCCCTGTGTTTTTGCAAGATAATCTTTCAGCTCAGTCTTTCTGCTGTTCTTGACATCAAGCAGGCGCTGCAGAACGGAAGCGTCATCGACAAGCGCGCCGAGCTTCTCCAGTTCCATCGCATCCTTCTTAAAGCCCGGTCCGATCAGGGATTCGATCAGATCTGCCAGCTCGTGGTTGCAGTGCAGCAGCCAGCGGCGGAAGGTAATGCCGTTTGTCTTATTGTTGAACTTCTCCGGATAGATCTTGTAGAAGTTGTTGAGCTCCGTATTTTTCAAAATCTCCGTGTGCAGGTAGGCAACGCCGTTGACACTGTAACCGTAATGAATATCCATATGTGCCATATGCACACGTTTCTCGTCATCAATGATCGCAACCGACTTGTCATCGTATTTGCGCACCACGCGGCTGTTCAGTTCGTAGATGATCGGAAGAAGCTGCGGAACTGCCTTTTCCAAAAAATGAATCGGCCATTTTTCCAGTGCCTCCGCAAGAATCGTGTGGTTAGTGTATGCGCAGGTCTTCGATACGATCTCAATCGCCTCATCCATCAGAATTCCACGCTGCATCAGAAGACGGATCAGCTCCGGAATCACCATGCTCGGGTGTGTATCATTGATCTGGATTGCCGCGTACTCATTCAACTTGTGCAGATCACCGCCTCTTGCCAGCGTCTCGTCGATGATGAGCTGTGCCGCATTGCTGACCATAAAATACTGCTGGTATACACGCAGGATGCGTCCCTTGTCATCCGAATCGTCCGGGTATAAGAACAGCGTCAGGTTCTTTGCAATATCCTCTTTGTCAAAATTGATGCCGTCCCCCACAAGGCTCTCGTCCACGGTCTCCACATCAAACAAATGAAGCTTTGTGGTGCGGTTCTCGTAACCAATCACATCGATATCATACAGTCTGGACTGTAAGGTAAAACCGCCGAACTGTACCGGGTAGGTCACGTTCGTTTTCGTCAGCCAGCTCTCCTTCTCGATCCACGGGTTCGGCTCCTCGTGCTGTAAATTGTGCTCAAATACCTGCTTGAACAGACCGTAGTGATAATTGAGACCCACGCCGTCGCCGTTTAATCCGAGCGTTGCAATGGAATCCAGGAAGCATGCTGCCAGACGACCCAGACCGC
>ULUO01043559.1_pt1 | contig 11289 bp, 9 predicted proteins | sample 1958611 | NCBI WGS metagenome assembly ULUO01 (sample SAMEA4835762, study PRJEB28245) | human gut metagenome | biome: gut microbiome; material: fecal sample | place: Denmark | collected 2008
TTCGGACTGCCGGCCTCGCCGTTCCGGACCGACCGCTGGCCGGGAATCACGACCGGCAAGAAATAATCCGGATTTTGTCGGCGAACGAGCACCGCGTTTCATCCTGCCGGCGGAGCTGTTCGCATGTCTTTCCGGGTACTGTCTTTGCGGATGACGGGCAGTTCGTGCGAGCCGGCATATAGGCGATTCCGTCCTGGCCGGTTGTAGGTTTCGGGCAAAACAGCTATTTTTAGCCGGGCAACCGACGGGAGACTATGAGAAAATTCGGAAATACGGGCGGCAGCGAGTCGAACATGCGGATCAAGGTGGCCGTAGGCTATCTGTTGGTCGCCGTGGCGGCGGTTTTCGCCGTTTGGTACATTTACATGCGGATTGCGCCGTTGGCCGTTCGCGAGGACGCTACGCAGGGGGCGGCGTACCGGAAAGTGCTGGTGACGGGCACGACGATCTCGTCGCTGTACGAGGCGAGCTACCGGGCGAATATCTATCTGCAGGACCCTTCGGTCGACAATCTGGAAGCTTACGACCGGGCGATCGACACGGTCTACGGCCATATCGACTCGCTTTGCCGATTGCAGATACCTCCCGAGCAGATCGGCATTCTGGAGGAGATTACCGAGCTGCTGAAGTGGAAAAAATCGAACCTGATCGGTCTGGCCGCCACGATGAGCCGTCTTCGGGAAAGAGAGGTGCTTCGTCACGACAGCCTGTTGCGGGTGCTCGAACGAAAGGACACGCTTTCGCCGGTGGTCGTAGTGATCGAGAAGCCCGTTCATAAGGATACGATTCGTTTGGTTCCTTCCGAGCGGGACCGGTTTTGGCGGCGTTTCGCGGGGCCTCTCATGACGGCGAGAGACACGCTCAAAGAGATGCCGAGGAGCAGCGAGATGCCTGTCGATACGCTCGCTCCCGTTGTTTCGCAAAGGATGCCGTCAGATGTAGGCGGCACTCGATTGCAGGCGAAGCCGGCGTTACCTTCCAGACGGCGCGACCGGACTGCGGAGGCTATCCGGCAGCAGCAGCATACGCTGATGCTGATCGATCAGACGATCAACGATCGGGCTACGCTGCTTTTGCAGAAGATGAACGACGAAAACATCCGGGCAGCGCTCGACGAGATCGGTACTCGCGACCGGACGCTCAAGCGTGCGGGAGAGTCCGTGCTGGGGATCGCGTTGGGTGCGTTGTGCATAGTGCTTCTTTTCGTTGCTCTGATATTCAGCGATATAAATAAAAGCAAACGTTATAAACAGGCCCTTGAGGAGGCCCGGCGCAAGGCGGAGGACCTGATGGAGAACCGGCAGCGGCTGCTGCTATCGATCTCCCACGATATTCGTTCCCCGCTCAATTCGATCATGGGTTACGTCGAGCTGCTGTCGTCGAATCCTTCTCCCGATAAGGTGGCGCGTTACACGGCCAGCATGAGATACAGTTCGGCTCATCTGATGGAGCTGCTGACCAATCTGCTCGAATATTCCCGGATCGAAACGGGCAAAATGACCCTCGACGCGGCTCCTTTCGAGGTATTCCCGCTATTCGATCAGACCCTCGGCATGTTCGTGCCCTCGGCGGAGAGAAAGGGCGTGTCGCTCGTAAGCGACAACCGCGCGGAGAAGGGCATGTACGTCAAGGCTGATGCGGCCCGAATCAGGCAGATACTGATTAATCTGCTCTCCAACGCCGTGAAGTTCACCGACCGGGGGTCGGTAACGCTTTCGGCAGTCGTTCGGTCCGGAGACGGGAACGGTGCGCCGCTACGGTTGGAATTCGCCGTGAGCGACACGGGGTGCGGCATTGCGCCGGAAGAGCAGAAAAGGATATTCGACGAGTTTTCGAGGGCCGATACGGCCGGCAAGGAGGGCAGCGGATTCGGGCTGGCCGTCGTGTCGCGTCTGGTCGAGCTGCTGGGAGGAACGTTGGAGCTCGACAGTCGGATCGGCGAGGGGAGCGTTTTCCGGGTCTCGATACCCGTGCTGTCCGTCTCCGTTTCCGAAATTCCGAAGCCTGTCCCGGCCGAGGCTCCCCCTCGGATCACTCCTCGTTCGATACTCGTTGTCGAGGACGATCCCTCGCAACGAGCCATGTTGGGCGAAATACTGAAATCGGCCGGTCACAGGGTCTGCTTCTGTGATCGGTTGGAGCAGTGCGTGGATAAGCTGGCCGATGTCGATATGGTGCTGACCGATATTCAGCTGGGCGGATTTTCCGGCTATCAGCTGCTCTCGGCGATCCGTTCCGCTTCGGAGGACTGGGCGCGGAGGTTGCCCGTGATTGCCGTTTCGGCTTCCGACCGTCTGGAGAAAGAGAGCGACGGGTTCGACGCCGTGTTGCGCAAACCATTCACGCAGAGCGAGCTTCTGAGGACGATCGCCGACATGCCGTCCCCCGATCCGGGATACGATTTGAACGAGCTTCGGGAAATGATGAGCGGCGACGAGGAGGCGGTCCGGACGGTCGTGGAGACTTTCGTGTCTTCTACGCGCGACAGCCTGAAACTGCTCGAAGAATACGAGGCCTCCCGCGACTGGCCGTCGCTCGCCAAGCTGGCTCACCGGATGCTGCCGATGTTTCGTCAGCTGCATGCCGACCGAACGGCGGCCGATCTGGAAGAATTGGAAAAGAGCGGTTCCTCGGCGGAACCGGCGCGAATATCTTTTCTGGTCGAACGCGCGATCGGCTCGGCGAAGCGAATCCTCGGAAGAATGTCCGGCTCGCTATAGCTCGATACCGTACAGCTTGAGCTTGTTGTACAGGGTTTTCCGGTCGATCTCCAGCAGACGGGCCGCCTCGCTCTTGTTGTTCCTCGCGCGACGCAGCGCATCCAGAATCTGCTCTTTCTCGTTGACCTTGCGCAACAGGGGCGAAGCGGGCGGCTCCGGCATACTCTCCGCGTCGGCCGTCAATTCTTCCGGCAGGTCGGCTATCGTGACGATGCGCCCCTTGCAGAAGAGAACGGCCCGCTTGATCGCATTGCGCATCTGGCGCAGGTTGCCGGGCCATTTGTAGCGGTTCATCCATGCGGCGGTCTCGGCGTCGAATCCTTCGACCTGCTTTTCCAGCTCGCGGTTGGCGTTCTGCAGGAACGACTCGGCGAAAGCGGGTATGTCCTCTTTCCGTTCCCGGAGCGGGGGAATCTGCACGGTGAATTCGTCGAGACGGTGGAACAGATCCCCGCGAAACTTGTTCTCGCGGATCGCTTCGAGCAGGTTCTCGTTCGTCGCGGCGATGATCCGTACGTCGACGGCCGTTTCCCTCACGCTGCCGACGGGACGGATCACGCGTTCCTGAATCGCGCGGAGCAGTTGTACCTGTACGTCGTAAGGCAGGTTGCCGATCTCGTCGAGGAAAACGGTTCCGCCTTCCGCTGTCTCGAAGACGCCCTTTTTGTCCGAAACGGCCGACGTAAAGGCTCCTTTGGCATGTCCGAACAGCTCGCTGGCGGCCAGCTCGCGCGAGAGCACGCCGCAGTCGACGGCGACGAACGGACGGGCCTTCCGCTTGCTGTTGGCGTGGATGAAGCGGGCCGCGTATTCCTTGCCCGTGCCGCTTTCGCCCGTGATCAGAACCGACATGTTGGTCGGCGCGACGAGCAACAGGTGATCCCGGAGCTTGGCGGACGCTTCGCTGTGTCCCCATACGATAGCCGTTCCGGGCTCCGAAGCGGACTGCGTTTCCGGTCGTGAACGGCGCTGTTCGTGCCGCGTAACCGCCGCGGTCATTTTTTCGCGCAGTATTTCGGGGTTGACCGGTTTCTCGAGATAATCGAAAGCTCCCAGTTTGATAGCCGCCACCGCCGTACTGACGTTCGCGTAGCCGGTCATGATGATCACTTCGCTGTGAGGCGATTTGTGCCGTATCCATTCGAGCAGCGTGATGCCGTCGCGGTCGGGCAGGCGCAGGTCCGACAGCACGACGTCGAACACGCACTCCCCCATCCGCTTGACCGCCTGCTCCGCACTGACAACGCTCTCCGCCTCGTATCCGTTCTTGGACAACCATGTCCGCAGCATGAGGGCGAAGGCGACGTCATCCTCTACAATCAGCACCTTTGTCATCGGATTCTTTTCGTAATGTTTTTCGCTTGCAAAGATAGCAATAATCGTATAAAGAAAAGGCCTGTTCGCAAACAGGCCTTCGGCAGGCGGTCCGGTTTCGCCGGGCGACCGTCGGGCTTTCCCCTGCGGTCGGGGCGGGGATTTTCTTTTATGGGACGGACGGGCCGGCACTTCGTTCGACCAGGTCCATAACCGTTCCCTGAGCGTCGAGAAGGAGAGTGATTTCGGTCCCTTTCGGGTTCGGTACGGTAATTTTGTACAGCCTGATCCCGGCGTTGGCGTAGGCTTTCTCGATCGATGAGCTTGCGTACCGCGAGGCGATTGCGTACCGCACGGCCTGAGGCAGCTCGCTCGGGTCGATCTCGACGAATCCCGTTCGGACGGCCGTTGCTTGCGTCGATGCGTTTCCTGCAAGGGCGTATGCGGAGACGGGGGCCGTCCCTGCGGCGGTAATCAGTGCGGCCACGGTAAGCAATAGCTTGTTCATGAGTTCTTGTCGTAAGGGTTGAACGGATGAGATCCTGCGTATTTCGGCTTTCTATGCGCGGGGCGGCTTGGAGCGCGGCTCCTTAGGCTGCCGGCGTTTCGGATGCCTGCCGTATGAAGCCCTCTTTGTCGAGGATGATCGTGGCCGACCAGCCGTCGCTTCTCTTTACGATTACTTTGTAAAGGGAAGCGGTTGCGTCATTGTAGGCTTCCTCGATGAAGCTGCCCGGATATTTTTTGTCCAGCGCGTCGCGGACGGCCTGCGGCAGATCGCTCGGCGCGATGCGGATAAAGCCCTCTTGTGCGGTGATCGGAAAAACGGACGATGAAACGGCTGAAGCGGTTCCGGTTGCTGAAACGATGGCTGCGAGTACGGCAGCCGCGAATACGACCTTTTTCATGGCTTTGGCGTTTAAAAAATTCTTTCTACTTGTTCTTTGCTTTCGACAAAAACAAGGAAGAAAAACCGTACCAGAGCATGATATTTTTGTCGGTTTCGTTTTTATTGTGTTGATTTATAGTTTGTTGGTTTGGCGTTGCGGCGGAAGGGAGGCTTGCCTCGGGTTGGGGAGATTTGTGGAAAGATGTGGAGGAATTCCACGCTTCGCGGGGAGAAAAAGCGCAGAATCGTTAGCGATCGCTTGCAAGATCGCATGCCGGCGGCGTCTATTTCGTTTGCAGGATCTGGCCGCGTTCGCTGTGGGAGATTACGAGCAGCTTGTCGCCGAGACAGAGCTTGCTGCGACCGTTCGGAATGAAAAAGGCGCCGTCGCGCTTGACCGTGACGACCAGTTCGTCGTCGGGAAGCGGAAGGTCCATCAGCCGGTCGCCCGAGGCCAGCATGTCGGCGGTCACTTCCGTTTCCGACAGCGTCGACTTGATTTCGTCGGGCAGTTCCTCGAAACTGAAGCTCAGGGCGGCAGGCTCCGAATCGTCGACCATTCTCAGCTTTCCGGCCATATAGCCTACGGTGGTCCCCTGAATGATGAGCGACATGATCGTGATGAAGAACACGATGTTGAAAATCAGGTTGGCATTGTTGATTCCGGCGATGAGCGGATAGGTGGCGAAGATGATCGGCACGGCTCCCCGCAGTCCGACCCATGACACGTAGGCTTTGGCCCGGCCGGAGATTTTGCGGAAAGGCAGCAGACATAGGTAGACCGTAGCCGGACGGGCGATCAGGATCATCGCGACGGCGATCAGCAGTCCGATGCCTGCGACGGGCAGCAGCTCGGTCGGATTGACGAGCAGGCCGAGCGTCAGAAACATGACCAGCTGGGCGAGCCAGGCGATACCGTCGAAAAAGGTCGTCGTGCTGCGGTGATGCGGCATCTTGCTGTTGCCGATCACCAGACCGGCGAGATAGACGGCCAAATAGCCGTTGCCGCCGATCAGGTCGGTGAACGAAAAGATGAAGAATACCAGCGCGAGCAGCAGGATCGGGTATTGCGACTGGTTGTCGACGTCGAGCCGGTTGACGAAGAAAAGCGATATGCGGCCGAGCACGTAGCCGGCGACCGCGCCGATGCCGATCTGCATCAGCAGTACGCCGGCCGAGTGTCCGAAACTCATGTGGCCGACTTGAATGACCTGAATGAACAGGATCGTCAGGATGTTGGCCATCGGGTCGTTGCTTCCGCTCTCGAATTCGAGCATCGGACGGAGATTCTCCTTCAGCCTCAGGCCCTTGCTTCTCAGAATCGAGAAGACAGAGGCGGAGTCCGTCGACGAAATGACGGCTGCCAGCAGCAGCGACTCGTAAAGCGTCAGCGTGATCGATCCGAAAAAGTAGCGCGTGACAAGAAAGATGATTCCTCCGGTAATGGCCGTGGTGATCATCACGCCCAGCGTGGCCAGTATGATGCCCGGACCCAGCACGGGGCGGATTTCCTTGAACTTCGTGTCCATGCCGCCCGAAAAAAGGATGACGCTCAGCGCGATCATTCCGATGAACTGGGCGATCGTCGGGCTGTTGAACTGAATGCCCAGTCCGTCGCTGCCGAACACCATGCCGACGCCCAGAAACAGCAGCAGGACGGGAACGCCGAACTTGGAGCCCGCTTTTCCCGCGAGAATGCTCACGAACAGCAAGACCGCTCCGACCAATAAGATATTTCCGGCGTTCAGCACCATAAGGCTACGGGATGAATGGGACGAACGGCTCCGGTTTCCGGATATGCGTCCGGGGCGAGCCGTACCAAATATACTTCATTTTATGCTTGCGTGCAAAGCGGCTCGCGCGAAAAGTCTTTTCGGATTATAAAAAGGAAGGATCGGCCAGAACGGAGAAGGCCGTCGCTTGCGACGAGGCACCCGGAAAGCCTTTTCCTGCAAGTTGCCGTGCAGCCGGGCGAAAGTCCGGCCGTCGGAGTTCGAGAGCAGGGAACGAAAGGCTCGCATGCGGTCCGCCCGGCCGTTTGCCGCCTCGGATAGGCGTCGGATCAGGGCCGTGCTAACGGGCTCATTGTGAAACGACAGCCCGGCGAATTGTGGAACGGATTTTGAAAGGTAGTCCGTAACGTACCGCGAAATACCTATTTAAAAACTTTTAATAAAAAGAGTATGAAAAAATTAGTCTACATTCTATTGGCCGTTTTCGCTCTGACCTCCTGCAGGGAAGAGCCCGATCTGTCGGAGCTGAGCAGCGATTTTCTCGTATTTACCAACTACGACAAGAGCACGGAGTTCAGCAACATGAAAAACTATTACATGCCCGACAGCGTGTTGGTGATCGGCAACGAGGACAAGGCTGAATACTGGACGGGGGATCAAGCCGCTCCCTACCTGGAAGCCTATGAGGAGAACATGCAGAGTTTCGGCTATACCCGTGTCGCTACCAAGGCGGAGGCGGCTCTCGGACTGCAGATCAGCTATGTTCAGAGCACGCAGTATTTCGTGGGGTACAGCTATCCCTACTGGTGGGACAGCTATCCCGGCTACTGGGGCCCGGGTTATTGGGGCAACTGGGGCTACTGGTATTACCCCTATAATATCGTGTATAGCTATCACGTCGGATCGCTGCTGACCGAAATGGTCGACCTGCGCGTTCCTCAGGGACAGGAGAAGAAACTTACTGTCGTGTGGAACTCCTTCATGAGCGGACTGCTGACCGGCTCGAACACGATCAACACGGCGCTGGCCGTTCAGGCGATCGACCAGTCGTTCGTGCAGTCGCCCTATCTGAATATTACCGCTTTAGCCCAATAAGCCAATTCATTAACAGACGATAAAACGCAATATTATCATGAAAAACATAAAAAGCAAACTGTTCGGGTTCGTCGCCGCTGTCGTCGTGGCGCTTTCTCTGCCTGCCACGGGGCATTCGCAGATACTTTACAACGGCTATTTCAATATCGACTGGCAGTACAACTGGCCGCTGGGCGACAGCTATGCCGACAAGTCGAGCGGCTGGGGCATGAATTTCGAGGGCGGCTATTACTTCCCGTCGAACGTCGGTCTGGGCGCTTTCATCGCGTTCCATACCAATAACAAGTACATTCCCCGCCAGACTTTTCCCATCGGCGGAACCGGAGCTATCACGACCGACCAGCAGCATTCGGTGTTCCAGTTGCCGTTCGGCGTTACGGGCCGCTATCGCTTTACGCAGGGGCGCGTGCTGGAACCCTACGTGGCGGTGAAGGTGGGTGCCAACTATGCCCGGGTCTCTTCCTATTTTTACGTGCTTGAGGCCTATGAGAAGACTTGGGGATTCTATGTTTCCCCGGAGTTGGGCCTGAACGTCTGCCCGTTCAGCCAGAACCGGATCGGAGTCCATGTGGCCGCGTATTACAGTTATGCGACCAACAAGTGCACGACGCTCAATTTCAAAATGGACCAACTGAGTAATTTCGGTCTCCGGGTGGGTTTGTCATTCTGACACTTACCGCATATTCTTCACGAAAAATTCCCGGAGAGAGAGTCTCCGGGAATTTTTTGTTCCGCTCGTTTCCGTCCGCCTTCCTGCCGGAAAGGCTATCCTCCGATGCAGTGGTATTCGATCCGCGTGCCGGCGAATTCTTTCTTGTCGTAAATGTTGCGTCCGTCGAAAAGCACCGGGGTGCGCATGACGCGCTCGACGACCTGCCATGCCGGAAGCCGGAATTCCTTCCATTCGGTCACCAGAATCAGCGCATCGGCGTCTACGGCGGCTTCGTACATCTCCTTGGCATAGCGGATACGGTCGCCGATGCGCGCCCGGCATGTCTCCATAGCCACCGGATCGTAGGCGGTTACGGTTCCTCCCGCCGAGAGAATCCGGTCGATCAGCACGAGCGACGTGGCTTCCCGCATATCGTCCGTTTCGGGTTTGAAAGCCAGCCCCCACAAGGCGATCTTCCGCCCCGTCAGATCGCTGCCGAAACGCTTGGTCAGCTTGTCGAAAAGCACCCGTTTCTGCCGCTCGTTAACCCGCTCGACCGCCGAGAGGACCTCCATCGGATAGCCTTGCTTCCCGGCCGTTCGGATCAGCGCCTTGACGTCTTTCGGAAAGCAGGAGCCGCCGTAGCCGCAGCCCGGGTAAAGAAACTTGCTTCCGATGCGCGCGTCGCTGCCGATTCCCTTGCGGACCATGTTCACGTCCGCTCCGACGATTTCGCACAGGTTGGCGATGTCGTTCATGAAGCTGATGCGGGTGGCGAGCATGCTGTTCGCGGCGTATTTGGTCATCTCGGCCGAGGTGACGTCCATGAAGATTACCCGGAAATTGTTCAGCAGGAAGGGGCGGTACAGCCGACTCATCAGTTCTTTCGCGCGCTCGCTCTCGACTCCGACCACTACGCGGTCGGGGCTCATGAAGTCTTTGATGGCGCTGCCTTCTTTCAGAAACTCGGGATTGGAAGCCACGTCGAATTCGACTTCGGCTCCCCGGCGGGCGAGCTCCTGCCGCACGATCTGCTGAATCCGGCGCGACGTGCCTACCGGAACGGTGCTCTTGGTGACCAGCAGAGCATATTCCTTGACTGCCGAGCCGAACGTACGCGCCACTTCGAACACGTAGCGCAGGTCGGCGTCGCCGTTCTCGTCCGGAGGGGTTCCTACGGCGATGAATACGATCTCGATGCCGTCCATGCAGGAGGCCAGATCGGTCTCGAAACTCAGCCGTCCCGACTGCATGTTCTTCTGCACGATCGCGTCGAGTCCGGGCTCGTAGATCGGAATTCGCCCGTTCTTGAGCTGTTCGATTTTCGAGGCGTCCGTGTCGATGCAGACCACCTCGGCGCCCATTTCCGAAAAACAGGCGCCCGAGACGAGTCCGACATACCCGCTTCCTACCACTGCTATTCTCATTTTCTGAACGGTTTTTGATGTTCTTGTTCTCGGCCGGGCTCTCTCTGGGGTATCCGTCGGCCGCGAACGGTGAACAAATATAGTCAAATGTTCCGAATCGGCCGTGTCGTGCGTCGGGGTATTTCCCGGGTTCGGACGGCGCGGTGCGTGAGGGGCGGGGCGTGAAATTTATCGCCCGGCGCAAGGCGGTATTCTGAAACTATTTTTATATTTTTGCAAGGCGTATTACAAACCGGTCAATGGAACTGAAAATTTTCGTCATCCTGACTTTCGTCATTTCGGCCTTGTCCGGGTGGCTGACCATACCCAAGATTATCCTGATCTCGAAAAAGAAAAAGCTTTTCGACGAGCTTTCCGCGCGCAAGTCCCATCATGGAAACGTTCCCCGTTTGGGAGGAGTCTCGTTCTTCCCGTCGTTTCTTTTTTCGGTGACTCTGTTGCTGGGCATGTGCTACTATCAGGGGCTGACCGTAGCCGCATCGCCTGTCGAGGCGGCGGCGTTCAAAGAACTGTTTTTCGTCATAGCGGGCGGGACGCTGCTTTTCTTCGTCGGTCTGGCCGACGATCTGAGCGGCCTCTCCTATAAGCCGAAGTTCATGGCGCAGATACTGGTCGGCGTGCTGCTGATTTACGGCGGCGTGGGAATCGAGAATCTGGGCGGACTGTTCGGTCTGTACCACATTCCGTCGTCCGTCGGGTGGGTGCTGACCGTGCTGGTGACCGTCCTGCTGGTCAACGCTTATAACCTGATCGACGGCATCGACGGGCTCTGCTCGGGGTTGGCCCTGCTGGCGTTGGGGGCTTTCGGCGGCTGGTTCTGCTGGAATCATCTGTATGTGTACGGGATGATGGCGATGGGCATCGCGGGCGTGGTGAGCGTTTTTTTCTTTTACAACGTGCTGGGACGCCGAATGAAAATCTTCATGGGAGATACCGGCTCGCTGACGCTCGGCTTTCTGATAGCCTTTTTCGGTCTGAAATTCTACAACCTGAATATCAATACGGATATGTTCGGCATACAGGCGACGCCGGCTGTTTTTCTGGGTATCGTCTTCATTCCGGCTTTCGATACGCTACGCGTGTTCTGTGTCCGGATCGCGTCCGGCCTTTCGCCGTTCTATCCCGACAAAAGGCACATCCATCACAAGATGCTCCGTCTCGGCCTCACCCATTTCCAAAGCGCCATGCTGATCATCGTGATGCAGACTTGCTTCATCCTGATGAACGTGCTGATGAAGAACGTCAATATCAACTTGCTTTTCGGGATCGACCTGCTGTTGGGGGTGCTGCTGGTCTGGCAGCTCGACCGGATGGGCGATCGGCGCGAGCGTAAAGGAAAGGCGTAGCGGTCCGCCGCTTGCCTTTTTTCAAAAAAATGAGAATAATATGCTTATGAACCGGATAGTCAAACTCATGCGATGCGTCGTTTTCGCGGCGGCGCTGTACGCGGGCAGCCTGT
>ULUO01009502.1_pt1 | contig 11275 bp, 4 predicted proteins | sample 1958611 | NCBI WGS metagenome assembly ULUO01 (sample SAMEA4835762, study PRJEB28245) | human gut metagenome | biome: gut microbiome; material: fecal sample | place: Denmark | collected 2008
TGGCTGCTGACGGTGGAGCACAATCCCGTCTACACGTTGGGCAAGAGCGGCAAGGAGTCGAACATGCTGGTAAGCGAGGCTTACCTGCGCTCGATCGGCGCCGAGTATTACCACATAGACCGCGGCGGCGACGTCACCTTCCACGGCCCGGGTCAGATCGTAGCCTATCCGATAGTCGATCTGGAGCGTCTGGGCATCGGCCTGAGGGACTATATCGACTCTCTGGAGGGCGCCGTGATCGACACGGTCGCCGAGTGGGGTGTCGAGGCGGGACGCATAGCGGGCGCCTCGGGCGTATGGATCGAGCCCGAGAGGGCGCGCGCATGCAAGATCTGCGCCATCGGTGTGCGTTCGTCGCGTTTCGTTACGATGCACGGTCTGGCGCTCAACGTATCGACCGACCTGCGATATTTCAGCCATATCAATCCGTGCGGTTTTACTGACCGCGGCGTCACGAGCCTCGAGCGCGAAGTGGGGCGCAAGGTCGACTTTGAAGATGTGAAACGACGTCTGGTACGTCATTTAGCCGAGAAATTAAATGTTAAAATATATAAATAATAAAAACGTAAGTTATGCCTATAGAGAAGCGATGGGTGGTGAGACCCCATGGCGATCCCGAGGCCGTGGCCCGACTTGCGAGCCACCTTCGGATGTCGCCCGTTCTGACCAACCTACTTGTACAACGAGGCATAGACACCGTAGAAAAGGCGAATAAGTTTTTCAACCCTCAGCTCTCCGATCTGCACGATCCGTTCCTGATAAAGGATATGGACAAGGCGGTGGAGCGCATCGAGCGCGCCGTGGCCAACAATGAGAAGATCATGGTCTATGGCGACTACGACGTGGACGGCACCACGGCCGTAGCGTTGGTATACAAGTTTCTTCGCCAGATAGGTCACAAGAACCTTGTTTTCTACATCCCCGACCGTTACAACGACGGCTACGGCATATCGATCAGGGGTATCGACTTCGCCGCGCGCAAGGGCGTGACGTTGACAATAGCCCTCGATTGCGGTATCAAGGCCGTTGAGAAGGTTGTCTATGCAAAGGAAAAGGGTGTTGATTTCATTATCTGCGACCACCACCTGCCTGCCGACGAGATTCCGGCGGCGGTGGCGGTGCTCGACCCCAAGCGGGCCGACTGCAACTATCCGTTCGACGAGCTGTCGGGCTGCGGCGTAGGTTTCAAGCTGGTGCAGGCCTATGCCATGAAGCACGGCATCCCGTTCTCCGAAATCGAGCATCTGCTCGACCTGTTGGTGGTGAGCATCGCCTCCGACATCGTCCCTCTGACGGGTGAGAACCGTATCTTGGCCTATTACGGGCTGGAGCGGTTGAACCGTATGCCCTCGTCGGGACTGCACTCGATAATCAAGATCTGCGGTCTGGACAAGCACAACATCACCATCGACGATATCGTCTTCAAGATCGGGCCGCGCATCAATGCCGCAGGGCGTATGCGTATGGACGAGCACGACGAGAATGCGGCCCCATCGGGCGGCCATGCGGCGGTGAACCTGCTTATCGAGGGTAATGACAAACAGGCTCAGGAGTTCTGCAGCATAATCGATGCCTACAATCAGGATCGCAAGAACATCGACCGCAGTGTGACGCAGGAGGCGCACGACTACATCGAGTCGCATCCCGAGATGAAGGCGCTCAAGAGTACCGTTATCTACAACCCGAAGTGGATGAAGGGTATCGTGGGTATCGTGGCCTCGCGCCTTATCGAGACCTACTACCGTCCGACGGTGGTGCTCACGATGAGCAACGGTTTCGTTACGGGTTCGGCGCGCTCGGTTCCGGGCTTCGACCTCTACCAAGCCGTGGAGTCGTGCTCCGACCTTCTGGAGAACTTCGGCGGCCACATGTATGCCGCGGGCCTTACGATGCGCCCCGAGAATGTCGAGGCCTTCACCAAACGCTTCAACGACTATGTCGAGGCACATATCGACCCGCAGATACTTATCCCGCAGGTCGATATCGACAGCGAGTTGCTCTTCTCTGACATCACACCGGCGTTCTACCGCCAGCTGAACAGTTTCCAGCCCTTCGGGCCCGGGAATACGGCTCCGGTGTTCGTCACCTACGGGGCAAGCAACCACGGCGACGCACGGCTTGTGGGCGCGGAGATGGAGCATCTGCGTATGGATCTGGTACAGAAACAGAAACCAAATACGACGATGCAGACCATCGCCTTCCAGCAGCCGACCCACTATGAGTGGATACGCTCGGGCAAGGCCATCGACGTATGTTACCAGATCGTCGAGAACCATTACCGCGGTACGGTTACCACGCAGCTGCGTATCAAGGATATCAAGCCCGTGGGCCGTTAACGGGGCGCGGGAGTGGTAAAATGCCGCCGTATCGGGATGCCGCGGAAGCTGTGTGGAATAAATGCGGCGAATCGGAACCGGAAAAGATATCGTCAGGCCGGAAAGGCGGAGACGGTGTCGGGGGCGCGGGTGCAGATATAATAGATGATGCCGCTGAAGGCAGATGTAATATCGTAGCCGCGAGGTGATGTATGGCATCCGACGGGAGACCGTCCGGTCAAAGAAGATAAAGATAAAAAATGCAAGCGCGCTCTATCGCTGTCCGCTTCGGCGGAGGGAGGAAAGTCCGAGCAACGCAGAGCGCCGCACGAGTTAACGGCTCGACGTCCGTGAGGGGGTAGTAGCGTAACAGAAAATAACCGCCGGCCGCGGCCTGTGCCGTCGGCCGGTAAGGGTGAAAAGGCGGGGTAAGAGCCCACCGCGGAGGCAGCAATGTCGTCCGGCTGTACGCCTTGCGGGTTGCAAGACCATGTATATCGACAATTAAGGGTTGCTCGTCCGATGTCGAGGGGTAGGTTGCTGGAGGCCGCAGGTGACTGCGGTCGTAGATAAATGATAGAGACCCCTGTAAAGGGTGACAGAACTCGGCTTATAGCGCTTGCATCTCCATAAGGGGATATTTCCGCCAAAGGAAATATCCCCTTTTTATTATGATATGGCATGCCGGTGCGCGCGGTTATCCCGCTTGTGGCGGGGAGTGTATGGCACGTGCGGGGGCGGGTACCATAAGTATATGTATCTTGCAACCGCGGTTGCGAAGCGTGCCTGCGGCCATGATGCGTGGGCGTCGTCTGTCGGTATGGTTTCATGTCGAAGCCTTGCCGTACGGACTTCAACCGTGGAAAAAGGAGCCGCCGAGGCTCTGATAAGGTTCCGCCTGCGGTGTCGTGCGACGGACGTTGCGGCAACGGAGGCTTGTCGGGCGTAACGGCTATCCGTAAGGCTAATGTGTTGAACGGCAGCGCGGGCGGATCCTATGGAACGACAATAATGCTTGAAAAGGTCAGGCGTGTGCCCCTTGCGGGCGACACGCGTGAAATATTGAAACAAAAATTTAACGCAAAAAAATTTGGTGGTATTTTGCAATGTGCTTAAATTTGTTTCGGATTGAAAGCCCGATTTCTGAATCAGAATGCCGCTCCGGTGCGGCGGATCGGGCGAAAAAGGGAGCGAGACGAGAGGCCCCGCGCTGCGGCGATGCAGAAACTGGAATGTATGTTATGCCGGCAGGAGCGAGTTGCGGATCGTCGAGATGAAAGTTTTGCACAATGCCCATAGCCATTGAAATATTCCGTCATGACGGTTGCGGCCATCCCGTAATGAGACTTTTGCCATCGGTACGGCGTGTGTGCGACGCGGCAACGGCGGGGTGTCGAGGGGCGGGCATGAGACAGAACGCAAAGTGTTGTTGTACTGTGCGGCGGCACGTATCGGGCGACGGCCTGCGTGCGTGTATCGTCTATTCTTTGGATTCCCTCCAGTGGCCATCTGCACGGGAGGATATTTATGTGGAAACTGTTTTTTAATTCTAACGTAAAACCTATGAGGAAACTTTACTTTGAAAGTGGAATCTCACGCCATGCCAAGCGCAGCTTCGTGGCTGTTGCCGTATGTGTGGGACTTCTGCTGGGGTTGGGCGTGCAGACGACGTTTGCCGCCGGTGTGAAGGATCGGACATCTGAGCGCGGCAGCCGTACGGAGGCCGTCGTCGATGCCGATCAGCAGCAGGACGGTGTATTGAAGGGTATCGTCATCGGATCGTCCGACAACAAACCGCTTGCAGGTGTGGCTATCTACGTCAAGGAGGCGCCCGAGGTGGGCGTTGCCACCGACGCGAACGGTCAATATGAGCTCAAGCTGCCCAAGGGTGCCAAGACCGTGGTCTTCGACATGCTGGGCTACGACGTGAAGGAGATCCCCGTCGACGACCCCTATCTGTTCACTCTGGTGACGATGATCCAGCAGAGCACGAAGATCGACGAGGTCGTGGTGGTCGGATTCGGTACTCAGAAGAAGGAGTCGCTGGTGGGTGCCGTGCAGGCCGTCAAGCCGAGCGATCTGGTCGTTACGTCGAGTAACCTTACCACTTCGTTTGCCGGTAACATTGCGGGTGTGATTGCCACGCAGGGTTCGGGCGAGCCGGGCTACGACAGCGCTGCGTTCTACATCCGCGGTATCTCGACCTTCGGTTCGAACACGGGAGCCCTGATCGTGCTGGACGGCGTGGAGATCACGGCCCAGATGTTGGGCAACATACCTCCCGAGTCGATCGAGTCGTTCTCGGTGCTGAAGGATGCGACGGCAACGGCGCTCTACGGTTCGCGCGGTGCCAACGGTGTGATCATCATCACCACCAAGGAGGGCCGCAACTCGGAGAAGCTGGCCGTGAACGTCACCATCGACAACACCTTCTCGATGCCTACGCGCGTACAGGATGTAGCCGACGCGGTTACCTACATGGAGCTCTTCAACGAGGCCAAGTACAACGAGGCCCGCGCTACGGGTACGCAGTACGTTCCCTTCTACTCGGACGAGAAGATCGAGGGTACGCGCCAGCACCTGAATCCCTACATCTTCCCCGACAACGACTGGTATGACATGCTGTTCAAGGATTTTGCCGTGAACCAGCGATTCAACCTCTCGCTGCGCGGCGGCGGCGAGCGTGTGGATTACTTCCTCAATGCGTCGGTCTACAACGAGAACGGTATCTTGAAGAAGCCCAAGGAGACGCCGCTCGACATCACGATGAACAACCAGAAGTATCTGTTCCAGAGCAACGTCTCGGCCATGATGACCAACACGACGAAGGTGTCGCTCAAGATCAATACCCAGCTGCAGTACAACAATACGCCTTACGAGTCGACCAGCGACCTCTTCTATTGGGTTATGCGGGCCAACCCGGCACGTTTCCCTGCAGTGCTGCCTGCCGAGGACGGCGATACGTTCGTGCGCTACGGTAACAACAACTCGTGGGATACGGGCTCTACGGAGCTGAACCCCTATGCGCGCATGAGTTCGGGATACAAGAAGCGTTACTATTCATACATCACGGCCGCCTTCAACATCGACCAGAATCTCGACATGGTGACCAAGGGACTTTCGGCCAAGGCGCTGGTATCGTTCTACAACTACTCATACGCTGCCACGAACCGTTACATGACGCCCTATTATTTCCGCGTCGATGACGACTATACGGTCAACGCCGACGGCACATACAACTTCACCACCTCGAGCATCGGTACCGAGGGTAACACCTATCTTACCAGCTCGGTATCGCACGACGGCTACCACGAGTGGTCGCTGCAGGGTTCGGTCAACTACGCCCGCACCTTCGGCAAGCACGATGTGGGAGTGGATTTCGTCTACCACATGAAGGAGAAGGTGAACAACGCGACGGGTTCGTCGGAGGAGCAGCTGCTCCCCTTCCGCGAGCAGGGTCTTGCCGGACGTGTCACCTACAACTACGACCGCCGCTACTACGTCGAGGCCAACTTCGGTTACAACGGTTCGGAGAACTTCGCCGCAGGCAAGCGTTTCGGATTCTTCCCCTCGGTGGCTTTGGGATGGAACATCTCGAACGAGAAGTTCTTCGCCCCGCTCAAGAAGACGGTCTCGAACCTCAAGTTGCGCGGATCGTACGGTGAGGTCGGTAACGACGCTCTGGCGATACGTTTCCCCTACCTGACGACGGTCAACATGGGCAACCGCGGATATTACTTCGGTCAGAACTTCACCTACCACGGTTCGGGTTACATCGACACCTACGGTAACGTGGACGCCACGTGGGAGATCGCCGACAAGATGAACGTCGGTATCGATCTGGAGCTCTTCGAGTCGCTCTCGATCTCGGCCGACTACTTCCGCGAGCACCGTTACAACATCTTCATGCAGCGCAACAGCCTCTCGGCTACGGCCGGTATGGGTGCGACGGTTCCCTACGCCAACCTCGGCGAGGTGAACAACGAGGGTGTCGATATCTCGCTCAACTACAACAAGGTCATCAACGAGGATCTGATGGTGCAGGTACGCGGTACGTTCACCTACGCCCACAACGAGGTGCGCGCCATGGATGAGCCCGAGTACCCCGAGCAGAACCGCCACCTGTCGAAGGTGGGCCACCCGATGCAGGCGCATCAGGTGCTTGTGGCGGAGGGCCTGTTCACTTCGCAGGAGCAGATCGACAACAGCCCCGAGCAGAAGTTCGGTACCTACTACGTGGGTGATATCAAGTATAAGGATGTCAACGATGACGGCGTGGTCGACGCCAACGACTACGTGTGGGACGATACACCCTACATCCCGGAGATCATGTACGGTTTCGGCAGTACGATCAAGTACAAGGCATGGGACTTCCAGTTCATGTTCCAAGGCACGGGCAACTACCAGATCCGCATGTATGACCACCACCCGTTCTGTACGTCGGCCAATTCGGGCTTCGGTATCGTGCAGTACATCGCCGACAACCACTGGTCGTGGGACAACAACCGCGCCGATGCCGAGTATCCGCGTCTGACCTCTATTGCCAGTGACAACAACACGCAGGCTTCGACCTACTATCTGCGCAAGGCCAACTACCTCCGTCTGAAGAGCCTCGAGATAGGATATTCGATCCGCAACTTCCGTATCTACGTAGCGGGCAGCAACCTGTTCACCATCTCGCCGTTCGATTATTGGGACCCCGAGAAGGGCAACGGCAACGGTCTTTCGTACCCGCTGCAGCGTACGGTTAAAATCGGACTTCAGTATCACTTCTAATACAGGAAATAAATATGAAAAAATTAATCATAATTTTGGCAATGGCCTTCGGGGCCGCCTCGTGTAATTTCCTCGATGTGATTCCCGAAGGAAAACCCACGATCGACGACCTCTACAAGACTCACATCCAGACCGACGAGTTTGCCAGCTCGCTCTACTGGTACATGCCCAACCGCTTCTATTTCCAGTCGTCGCTCGAGATCTGCGGCGGCGATATGATGTCGGGATTCTACGGGTCGGTTCAGTACTTCAAGTGGAAGAGTATGGTCTACAACAACTATGAGACCCCGTCGAACACCTATGTCGCCATGTGGTCGCAGTCGGCCATCAAGTATCCCGCAGGCGCGCTGGTAGACTACCGCATGTGGGAGGGTATCCGCAACGCATATAACCTTATCGCCAATGCCGACCGTGTGCCTGATGCCACGGAGGCCGAGAAGAATCTCTGGAAGGGTGAGGGCTATTGGGCTATCGCTTACCTGCACCAGACGCTTCTGGAGTATTACGGCCCGATCATTCTGGTCAAGCACGAGCTCTCGACGGACGAGGATCTGAACGTACCGCGTTCGACCTATCTGGAGTGTACGCAGTTCATCTCGGACATGTATGACGAGGCTGCGAAGTATCTTCCCGAGACGCACGACAACCTCTATTGGGGCCGTGCCACCAAGACGCTGGCCAAGGCGTTGAAGGCGCGTGCATGGCTCTTTGCCGCCTCGCCGCAGGTGAACGGCAATTCGGAGTGGTACGGCGACTTCGTGAACCCCGACGGCACGCACCTCATCTCGCAGACCTACGACAAGGAGCTGTGGAAGAAGGCTATGGATGCGGCCGAGGAGGCCATCCTTCAGGGTGAGGCCGACGGCTTCGGACTCTACGAGGCCGACGATCAGGGCACGAACGACTTCGAGCGCGGTTACAACAACTACCGTGCGGCATTCGTGGGCAACGACGGCTCGTCGATGTTCTACAACAATATCGAGCACCTCTTCTCGTACAACAATCAGGGCAACATCAGCTACAACACGAAGAACATGGCTCCGCGCATCGGTTACTCGTCGTACAGCAGCAACGGCTTCCGCGGATATTTTGTTCCGACGTTCGACGCCGTTGAGGTCTTCCTCTCGAAGAACGGCCTGCCGATGGATGTCGATCCCGAGACGAAGGATCTCGATCTCTACTCGATCGCTCCGGGCGACAGTACGGTGTTGCTGCACCGCAATCGCGAGCCCCGTTTCTATGCGGCCATCGGTTATGACCGCGGCGAGTACGACATCAACGGCAAGACGATCGTGCTGAAGTGCCACCGCGGCGAGGAGCAGCAGAACGACGGCAACACGAGCAACGAGTACCAGACCTGTACGGGTTACTACGTGAAGAAGTGGGTATCGAAGGCCGATTCGTACACCGTATCGAGCAAGTCGTTCACCTACAACAAGTACTCGTATCCCTACATCCGCTTTGCGGAGGTATATCTCGACTATGCCGAGGCTGAGGCCGAGTATACGGGAACGCTCAGCGAGAAGGGCCTGCGTTATCTGAACAAGGTGCGCAACCGTGCCGGACTTCCCAACTTCGAGGTATCGTGGGCGCGTGTGGGCGGCACCCCGACGGGACAGACGCTTATCGACGCCATTCGTCGCGAGCGTATGTGCGAGTTCGTATTCGAGGGTCGCTGGTACTTCGACCTGCGCCGTTGGAAGCTGGCCGGCGACTATATCCAGCGTACGCCCAAGAGCTGGAATCTGGCGGGCCGCACCACCGAGGAGTTCTATCAGTTGACGGACGTGTACGAGGGCGCACAGGTGCGTACTTTTGAGACGCCGCGCAACTACTGGATGGCAATCCCGCAGGACCAGATCAATATCAACCCCAATCTGGTTCAGAACCCGGGATATTAATGATTTGACGCGGCCTCGGTGCCGCAAGATATGACAATGGCCTGCGTCCTATTTAGGAATGCAGGCCTTTTTTATCGGCTGCGGCCGACGTGGTCTGGCTGCGTGGGCGCGTTATCTGCTGCGACATGAGATTTTTATAGGATGCGCGAATCCGCATGGTATGTTGGATGTATGTACCTTCGGATGACGTATGCATAATTAAATGAAAGCGGACTTCCTTGCAGGGAAGTCCGCTTTCTCGGTTGTAGGTGTATCCCGAGCGGCCTATTCGTATGTCTCGACGGTTACCGCCTGCTGAAGGCCCGACGGGGGCAGGGGCGTAGAGGCATCGTAGGGGTTGACCAGAAGCGAGATCTTGCGCTGTTCGGGCGGCAGCTGCATGTCGCCGACGATGCGGTTGACCCACTTGTTCACAACCTCGACGCGCAACGTGTTGCGGCCCTTCTTGACGCACTGCGTAATGTCGACCTTGTATGGCGGGCACCATGCGCCGCCGGCATAGCGGTCGTTGACATATACCTTTGCCATCGATTCGACGCGCCCCAGATTGAGAAGCACGCGTGCGGCGCTGGCGTCGTCGAGATCGAACTCCGTCGTATAGGTTATCGTTCCCGAGAAGTACCGTATTTCGGGGTCGGCATTCTGCGCAAGGTCTGCGGGCGAGGCCATCTCAATCGGTGCTGGAGATGAGAGCTTGCCGTTGAAGGCTACGTGCCACGGCTCCGATATCTCTACGGCAGATGCGGGCGTGGGGTTGTTATCGCCAGCCTCGGGCGAGCCCTTGCCGCGGAATACGATGAAGCAGCTCTCGAGGGGCTCCAGATGCAGCGGCATGCGTATGCCCGTTGCTGTTGCTTCGAATTGCGGCAGTGATGTGATCGAGCCGTCGACGGGGCTCCAACGCTCGGGAGCGAGGGCCGGGTCGACGCGGAACTCGGGTGTGGCGTCGACTGCGGCGCCGCTCTGGTTCGAGACGAAGTATATCTCCGCCCCCATCATCGAACGGTGGTTGTATAGCAGCGGTGCGCCGCTCTCGACGCGGAAGTCGGGTTCGAGGTCTATCTCGGCGAAGATCTCTTCGAGAGTGCAGCCGTTGTATATCCGGCCCTTGCCGTAGTCGTTGGCGCCCTTGGTGTCGAAGCATCCGCCCCACATGCTGCGCGCCATGCGCTCCACCTCGGCATCGGACGCGGGGTAGTTCTGCATGCTGGGCGAGCGGCGCGGCGGACGGCCGAGCAGGATGGCGCCGTCGCTGACCATACGCCCGATCTTCTCCAGCAGCTCGGGCCGCATCGTCTCGACGGGCGGCAATACAAGTACTCGGTACGATGTTCCGTGTGGGAGTGTTATGCGTCCGTGGCTGACGTTGGCGTCGCGCATTATCACCTCGGCGTTGATATAGTCGAACTGGTAGCCTGCAGGCAGTGCGGGCGACTGCTCGCCCGTCATCTTGGGCGCATTCTCGCCTATGAGGTAGGCTACGTCGGCGACGTTGAGGCCCTGACGCAGCATATAGTTGCAGCGTTTCAGGTAGTCGGTGAAGAGATCCATCTGGCTGAACCACGTATTGTTCGCGTCGAATTCGTTGCCAAAGGGTGCGTTTATGCCCGGATATCGCGACGTATCGGCCTGCTCGATGTAGAGATGCAGCAGCGAGGCGTTGATACCCTCCGCAAAGAAACGGTCGGTGCGCTGTTTCATGTCGACGGGCGCGCGTGAATAGGCCGGTCCGCCCGAGGTGTTCGACTCGGCCCAGATGAGGGTCTTGCCGTAGATGTGTCCGCATGACGAGGCTGCGCGGTTCTCGATGTCGCCGAGGCTGCCGGCACTCCAGAACTCGCCCGCAATCTCGTCCGACTGCCCTCCGTACTGGAGGAACTCGCCCGGGAATCCCCAGTGGCCGTAGCATTCGAGCCACGTCGTGAGTCCGTGCTCGTGGCTTACGTCACGCAGGCCGCCGACATATTGATATGCTACTTGGTCGGCTATGAGGCGCCGCAGATCCCACAGGAATCGGTCGCTGCGGTCCTGATCCCCCACGACATAACCGTAATATGCGGGCAGGTAGGGCAGCATCGAGTATCCGTATACCGACTCGAATGTCTGCATGAAGTCGTCGGTGAAGTTCTGGCCGCCGGTCTCGTAGCTGTCCTGTACCACGACCTTGAATGTCTTGCGGTCCTCGGCAGGTATGCGGCGCAGAATCTCTCCGATGAAGGCGTCGAAGTGTGTGCGTACATGGCGGCTGCTCATCTTGTCGATCTCGAGTCCCGTGGCTTCGGG
>ULUO01015782.1_pt1 | contig 11270 bp, 7 predicted proteins | sample 1958611 | NCBI WGS metagenome assembly ULUO01 (sample SAMEA4835762, study PRJEB28245) | human gut metagenome | biome: gut microbiome; material: fecal sample | place: Denmark | collected 2008
ACGCGAGCAGGCCGACATATCGATAAATCCCGTCGGATCGACATATACGGTCAAGGGCTTTATTCTTGGCGACAACACCACCCCTGACGGCTATCCCGTATATGCCGAGGTGACGGTCGTGGATGGGGTCTATGATACGCCCTCACCCGAACCTTCGGCTCAGCCCCTGCCTCTGAACAAGGTCAAGGTGACGGGGGACAACCGCCTCACGTCCAACAGGGAGCTTGCCATAGATCACCTGCTGTCGCTCGACGTGACGCAGCAACTCTATAACTACCGCGACACATACGGCCTGCCGACCGACGGCTACACCGTCTCGGACGGATGGGATTCGCCCACAACGAAGCTCAAGGGGCACGGCTCGGGACACTACATGTCGGCCATGGCCTTTGCATACGCCTGCTGCGAGGATCGCGACAAGCGCGAAGCGCTGCGCCGCAACATCGCGCGTATGGTCGACGAGCTGCGCGAGTGTCAGGAGCGGACGTTTGTATGGTGCGACTCTCTGGGCCGCTACTGGGAGGCACGGGACTTTGCCCCCGAAGAGGAACTGCGGCACATGCAGGGAACGTGGGAGGACTTCGACCGTTACAAGACCCAATATAACAAGTACGGATACGGATATCTGAACGCCATACCGGCACAGCACGCCGCCCTGATCGAGATGTACCGCGCGTATAACAACAACAGCTGGGTGTGGGCGCCCTATTATTCGATACACAAGCAGCTGGCGGGGCTTATAGATATCGCGACATACGTCGACGACAACCGAATCGCCGACAAGGCGCTGCTCATAGCCAAGGATATGGGCCTTTGGGTGTGGAACCGCATGCACTACCGCACCTATGTCGAGACCGGAGGCACACAGGAGCAGCGGCGTGCACGCCCGGGCAACCGTTACGAGATGTGGAACATGTATATCGCGGGCGAGGTCGGCGGCATGAGCGAATCGCTGGCACGTCTGGCCGAGATGGTCGACGACGAAGAGGATAAGGCGCGCCTTATCGAGGCGGCAAACTGTTTCGACAGCCCCGCCTTCTACGATCCGCTGGCCGTGAACGTCGACGCCATACGCACACGACATGCCAACCAGCACATCCCGATGATCGTCGGGGCGTTGCGTACCTACCGCACCAATGCCGACCCGTACTATTACAACCTCTCGGAGAACTTCTGGAATATGATTCAGGGGCGTTACCGCTATGCCATGGGCGGCGTGGGCAACGGCGAGATGTTCCGCCAGCCCTATTCGCAGATCCTGAGCATGGCCACCAACGTCACCTCGGACAGCGAGGGCAACCTCTATCCGTCGCCGACGCTAAACGAGACCTGCTGCGCCTATAATCTTGCCAAGCTGACAAAGGATCTGAACTGCTACGCACCCGACGACGCACGGTATATGGATTACTACGAACGTGTACTCTACAACCAGATCGTCGGGTCGCTCCATCCGACACACTACATGACCACCTACCAATATGCCGTAGGCCTGAACGCCTCAAAACCTTGGGGTAACGAGACTCCGCAGTCGACCTGCTGCGGCGGCACGGGTTCCGAGAACCACGTAAAGTATCAGGAAGCGACATATTTCGTATCTGACTCGACGCTTTGGATCGCCCTTTACATGCCTACCGAAGCACGTTGGGATCAGAAACATGTGACGATAAGCCAAGAGTGCCAATGGCCGGCCGAGCATTCTACCATACGCATCACACGCGGCTCGGCACGCTTTGCCATGAAGTTGCGCGTACCATATTGGGCCACGGAAGGGTTCGACATCAAACTCAACGGCGTATCGGTAGCGGACGACTATCGTCCGAGTTCATACGTGACAATCCCCGCGCGCAAATGGAAGAAGAGCGATATCGTGGAGATTACGATGCCCTTCACGCCGCACATAGATTTCGGACCCGACAAGATGGAGACCGCCGCCACGGCAAAGAATGAGACCAAGACACCCTTTACACCCATGTGGGTCGGAGCGTTGATGTACGGGCCTCTGGTGATGACGGCAACAGATATGGAGAGCTGGGACGACGCATCCGTGAGCATGGCATCCGACCTGAGCGATATCGAGCCTCTCGGAGCCAGAGAGGGCAAGGGGTACGAGGCGAATGTCTACGCGCTGCGTTTCCATGGGAAGGAGTTCCTGCCGGACTACTATACCGACCATAATACGACACACTATCTGCGTCTCGACATTCAGGGCGACCCGAGTGCCGAACACAAGCAAACGATACAGGCCGCCATACAAGCCGCCGAGGCATATCCCTCGGAGCACTACACCGAAGCGTCGTATGCCGCACTTGCAGGGCTGATCGGGCAAAGCCGCAATCTCCTTACGCAACAGGTCATAACGAAAGAACAGGCCGACAACTGCGTCAAGGCGATAGACACAGCCGTCGGGGCGCTTAAGTCTACGGTTACGGACACAACACCTCTGACCGAGGCTTTGGCCGAAGCCGAAGCCGTATCACCCGACATCTATACTGACGAGAGCCTGCAGCGTATGCGGCAGACTGTCACAGAGGCCGAAAGGGTAGCGGCCACACCGCAATCGCAGGTTGAGATCGACCGTCAGGCCTATCTTGTGCGGCAGGCTGCAGCGGCACTCGACGCAGCGTCACAGGTCGACAAATCGACGTTGAAGGAGTTGATGCAGATAGCTGCTGCCCGCATCAAGGCTGAGCAGACATGGCAGGCACTTGAGGTGAAGGTTCCGGAGTTCGCTCCATGGGCACCGCACGGATATTCACGCCTTGCGGAGCAATATGCCCGTGCCGAGGCGGCATACGGCAACCACGGCAGACGTTACTCGCAAACGGAGGCCGATAAGGTTGCGGCCGATCTGAATGCCGCCATCAACACCATGCGACCGGGCAATCTGGCCGAGTTGGAGGATCTGGGCACTCTGCTGCGCGCCGTAGAACAGGCCGAGGCAATGCCAGACACCCCGCAGCGGCATGAAGCGATAGAGTATGCACGTATGGTCATAAAATACGTCAGCGACGGCAGCGGAACGCTGGATATGATACGAGATGCCGAAACCAAAATCGCGGCAGTCTTGAAATAGGAACAAATATATCCATGCCGCTGTCTAACCGTCGGCAAGATATAAACGAAAAGATGCGGCCTTCGGGCCGCATCTTCAGTTTTTGTAGCAATGCCTAAATTAAGGGACTAAAGAATGATCTCGTCATCGACGCTGCCCTGATCACCCCAGCCGACGATAGAACTGCCGTCGACGGTGATCTTGCCATCCTTGACCGTGAGGTTCACCGTAAGGATCTTGCCTCCTTCAAGGTTGTCATGCTCCGAAACAACATCCGAAAGATTGAATGTCTTCTCCGACTCTCCCGCCGAGATCTTTATCGCAACGTCAGAGCTGCGCTGGGGCACGATACGGAATACGGCCTTCGCACCCGTCTGCGAGAATGTCGCCTTACGCGATGACGAGTTGTCTATAGCACCGTTTGCAAGATCAACCTCACACGTGGATTTGGCCGTACACTCGGTCTTGATCTGATCCAGCGCAATCTCATCCGAGTTGGTCGAGAAGTTGAAGACCAGAGAGTGCATCACGTGCTCGAACGTAAGCTCCACGGGCGCCTCGGTCCATACGGCTACACCCTTGGTGTGCGCCCACAGAAGATCGGTATCGGATGCCGTCTCGAGATCGAACGTAAATTTGCCTCCCACGACCTCGCACTCGGGATAGCACGCAGCGAAATCAACACTCTTGTCCTGCTCGGCGAACATCACGTCCTTCCAATAGAGTTTTCATTCACCTACCGTATAGCTCAGCGACGTAGTCTGGCCCGAAGCCGAAGTGGTGTAGAGCGTAAACGTATCTCCGTCCGAGAAGTTTCCGCTGCCGATACCGTTAAGCTGCGGAGCACGCGTCTGCATGCGCGCCTCGGTCTGTGTGGCAATCGTAGGGCGCAGGGTTATTTTCTTGTCGGCTCCCGCTGCAACATTGTCCTTCTCCTTGTGGCAGCCGCTCGCAAAGATAAGCAAGGCTGCGGCAATCGACGCATAATATGCTATTCTCATATTACTGTTGGTTATTTGATTGTTGTTATTTGTTATAATTGATATTTGTCTGTCTTGTCGAGTCAAAGTCCGAAATATCTCTTCCAATACTCCTCGCCCAATTCGATTATGGTAAGGTCGGCAATGTTCACAGGCTTTGTCGAGCCGATATATCCCGTCAGATATCCCGTATAGGTGCCGCCTTCGGGATAGGTGCCATAGACAATCTGATATCGGCCGCAGCCTATGCCGTCAGATTCGAACAGATCACGGTCGTTGTTGTCGGACATGTATATGTATGCAATGTCTCCGTTCTCGTCGAACTCGGCACCCCAGATCGTCTCAATATGGCCCGATGATGAGACTACTCCTATCGATACACAGATAGCCTTTCTGTTGGCCAAGGCATCCTTTATCGTATCGTTGAAACGCTCCTTGCTCATACCGCGTATGCTCTTTCCGAGACGTACTCCCGCGGGGAATACATCCTTGAAATACCCGCCGTCGTTATAAGGGTATCTGCGTGCCGGTGTCGACGGGATGTCGCCGTGAATGAACCAGTTGATTCCTGCATCGCCATAACCGCCCTCGTCGAGGAACGAATCGACGAAACATTGAAATATATCGCTCTCCTGAGCCTTAGGCAGCGGATAGCTGTAATCGGGACCCTTATACTTGTCGCCATACATCTCGACATATTTCATGTTGTGCTTTAACCACCAATGCAAAAGGTTCGAACCCACGGCAGCCCAGCACATGTTCCCATCGGGGACACCTCCTGCGGCATCCGTCGGATTCACCTTGTTGCAATCAAACCAACCGTACTCCTTTTTCCACGGCAAGTGATAAGTCGAATAGAGGTCGGGATGCAACTGTATCCACGCATCGTCAGGAGCCGGAGTTATACCATATACCCAAACCTTACGGTTGGCCCACTCCGACACAACGGCCTCTTTCAACGAAAGCCGTATCGTAATCTGTTTGCCGGCCTCGAATCTCTCCAAAGGGCTGCCGTCACCGAGTGTCTGCGGTGCCTTGAAATCATACTCCCTACCGCCGGCCGTCACACGCAGCAACACACCGTTACCGTCGCGGTAGGGTACTGCCTACTGCGGGTAAATCACGGCTTCGAGGCTGCCGTCATTATTTTGCGAAGGAACGATCCACCCGAACTCTCCATCCGAAACTTCAGCCTCTCCGGTCAGCAGGTTCACGACTCCGTTGACACGGCATCTCCCGACAACTCGATACGCAGACGATGCATCGCATGGCCGAAGGTTAATTGTCCCATATAACGGCCCTCGTCGATTACCGCTTGTGTCGTCAACAGATCTGACTCGGCATACCCGGCACCGCTTTGATCCTGCGCAACATCAAACCCGTACCCCTCAGGCGCAGCGTCCGAAGCACCGGCAACGACAGGGTAGTGCGCCGACAATGTAAGCCTTCCCATACCGAACTCCTGCCTGCGCAGGCGCGGAAGCCATTCCCCGCCTTCGTATACCAACTCGCGGTACTGTGTAGTCGTGCCATTGTCTATAAACAGCCCCACACGGTCTCCCTCCGTGAATGCGCCGACACCGTTGCCGCCTATCGCGGCACGCGTCTCACTCTTGGACAGGTTCAACCACAAGAGGCCGCCCGCATCCGCTGCCGCGTTATCATCGGCATCATAACACCCCGCAAGAGCAATGCTCGAGACGAAGACTAAAATATATGATATGGTTCGGTAAAACGTACCTTTAAACATAATCCCTATTTGTCAAACATTATTTTTTACAGCATACCGGCCCTTCGTCGTTGTTCTATTTGGGCTTGCAAATATACGCCTTTTGCAAAATTGTCAAAAGTTTTTCACGGCCGATTTCGCTGATAAAATAACGGATATCGCCAATGTTATATTGCATTACACGTATTATCCCGCAAAAGCCGTAATTTCGATGTCGATAATTTCCAAGATATTACTTGTGGAGAATTTTATTTTGTCGCAAAATATACAAACCAGCCTACGCAGATCCTTTGGCCGTATTCCCAAATATTGGATGATTTTTCACCTTGCCGTGAATATCGGGCCGGCACGATAATGCGAACTTTATCCGACAGTCAGAAATATCGAAAAAACAACACCGACAGAGACGGTCACAATAACGGCCGCCTCGCCGGTTTTTAAGACATATATTCAGAGGTATTTGTATCCAAAGCGGGATCAATACCCGCCCTTGCAGACAAAGAAGTCTACATAGGCTGATCCATCAGTGCATTACTCCAAGAACAGGCGTAATTTCTACATACAAACCGCACCGTCTGAGGCTGCAGTAGAAGAGTGATGGGTTATGTGGTAGGCCGCAGCTGTCCATTGTAAAGTCATACCATAATATTTACGGTATAATCCGTGGCACAAAATCATGAACGGCTGCGGACGTTCCGCCATACTTGCGTAAGTTTCAGCATGCGGTTGATGTGGGAACCGACATAATGCCGATAATCCGACGCCATGATAGCCAACAGTATCAATCCTGCCGCGATGGCTGCATAACCGTATATCTCCTTGAGGCTCACCATGAGCATCTGCCGCTGGAACTCACTGTATACGGCAGAGAACGAGTCGGCCATCGGATGCATCGAATCGACAAAACTGCCCAGATCGGCCGTCGCCGCCTGCTTGATGTGGTTGAGCAGTCGGGTAATGATGGCCGAGTTCAACGGCCCGCCGAAACTCGTCCGGATAAATCCTATGACGCACATGGCTTCGAAATAATATGCGAACGTCACACAACCGGCCAGCGCATAGGTCAATGACGTATAGACTATGCTGACACCCGCGCCCTTGAAAACCATCGGCAGGTAGAGCATGTATTTCTCAGTCGAGGCATCTTATCAGGAAATAGAGTTGAATTTGATAGAGCAGAAACGAACCGAATCCCGCAAGGACAATGTTCTTGATCCGCCATTTCCATCTTTTGAGTGCCACGAAGAAGAATCCGGCCCCGACGGCTATTCCGGCCACGACCCCCCAGCACAAATCGGCATTATGGCGGGCATCGAACCCGAGGAGTGCGTTCGTATAGACATTCTGCACGGACGACACCATAGTCGACATCAGAGACATGCATCCGAAAAGGACAAATATCGGGATCATGTTGCGCTGGGAGAATGTCTTAAGACTGATGTAGGGGTGGCGTATCGACGCGGCGCGCTCGAGACACATGGCCAGCAATATTACGGCAAAGACGATTGCCGTACGTATCGGCTCACCGTCGAGCCAGTCGTAGTGCTCACCGTAGACACAGATGAAGATGATGCAGAGCAGCCACAGGCTCCACAGGATGCCTCCGAGATAGTCGATCCCCTTGAACGGGATGTAGGGAGCCTGCCGGTATCCGCGCCTCATGCAGAAATATACCAGCGCGAATACAACGATGAATGCCCCGATCGTGAGACGGTGCATCGCCCTCCAGTCGAAGGCCGAAATGCTGTATCCGGTCACTATGTCGGTAAGCTGCACACTGCCGAGAATAACCGTAAACAGGAACGGGAAGAAGACTGCGAAATCACGGTTGGGTGTAATGCGCAGCTGCAGGTTGCTCCAGCAGACGAACGTGCTGAGTATCCTGAAAAATCCGCTTATGAATGACATGAGCACCACCAGCGGCAGGTATTGGCAAACCATGCACACGTAGTCGCAGACGATGAATGCCACGGCCGAGACCAGCAGGATGCTGCGTGTCGGGAATCGGAAAAGGATACGGAACAGTAGCGGGAAAGCTATTGTAAGGCCGGTCATCGACGCATAACCGGCCATCAATATATCCTCCTTTATCCACGAGAGACTGCCCGATATCTCCGTAACCGCCGACATATATACGCCACCGGACAGCATGTATATGACGATAATCAGCAGCATCAGCGGGAAACGCAGGAATTCCGGTACGAAATCCTTCCAGACCAAAATACGTCGTGCCGTGGCGACCTCATCAGAATGTTCAGTGTGCATATTCCGGTCAATAGTTTACCTCACACTCCACGTTCATCCCCGAGCGCAGGAGTCCGATATCTTCCCTGCTGTTTCGGTCGGTGAAGACGATCTTCACGGGTATACGCTGCTCGACCTTCACGAAGTTGCCGGCCGAGTTGTCCTGCGGGATGATCGAATACTGCGCGCCCGTGGCGTTCGACAAACGTTCCACTTCACCGTAATACACTACCCCCGGGACCGCATCCACCTTGATACTTACCGGCATGCCCTCGCAGATATTGGCCGTCTGCGTCTCCTTGTAATTGGCCAGAACCCACACGTTGTTATCCTCGACAAGCGACAGCAGCGTCTGCCCGGGCTGGATGAACTGCCCCTCCTGAACCGACTTGCGTGACGTCACGCCATCGCACGGGGCCACGATAACCGTATATGAGAGATTGAGTTCCGCCAAGTGCTGTTCCGCGCGCGCAACGTCGATGTTTGTCTGGTTCTGTTCAAGGCGTCGCGTCTGTTCGTCTTTCATCAGTGCGGTGCTTCGCTTGCTGCGTACCAACATGTCGTATTTGGCCTTCGTGGCCTCGTAATCAGCCTTCGCATTGTCATATTGCTGGCGCGTAACAGCCTTCTGCCCATACAACTGCTCGTAGCGCAGGAAATCATTGTGCGTCTGGTCAAGGCGTATGCGCAACTCCTCGATGTTGGCATCCGATACCGTCAGATTGTTGGCTGTCGTCGAGATAGCCGTCTCCCGAGCCGTATTCTCCATAACAGCCTTCTGATAGTTGGCCTTGGCCTGAGCTACCTTCAGCTCGTATTCCGAACACTCAATCACGACAAGCGTATCCCCGGCATGTACAAATTGGAAATCATCGAAACAGACCTTCTCGATGAATCCCTGTACACGCGAGTTGATGGGGATCATATTGCGCCTTATCTGGGCATTGTCGGTATATTCCACATCTCCCAAATGGACAAATTTGGAGCACACCCATGTCAAACCGCAGACTATGACTGCGACAACTACGACATTACGTAGTATTTTTACGGTCTTCCTGTTCATATTTCGTCTTTTTATCGTTCAGCGTTGAGAGTTCCCGTTTCGTACAGCAATTTGCAATAGTTGTATATCACGTTGATCTGCGCATTGACATATTGCACCTCGGCGGCCAGCCGCAGATTGTCTGCATCGACAAGGTCGGTCACCAACACCAGATCATTCGCATAGCGGTTGGCTATAACCTCATAGTTTTCGCGCGCGAGCTGCAGGCTCTTCTCTTGCGTCTTAAGCAGCTCGAACGAATCGAGATAACGGATATATGCCGAACGGACATCAAGCATAACGCTCTCCTCGGCTGAATCGAGAGCATCGCGTGCCTGAGCGATTGATGTATTTATCCGCGCCATCTTCTTGGGGAGCTTATACATGTTGCCGAGACTGAATTTCAAGCCTATGCCGAAGTACCATACATTGATATTGTTGTCGAGAGTCGGTATCTCATACGTTATCGGGCCCTTGAGATTATCGCCGGCAAAGATGCTTATCTGCGGCATATATCCTGCGCGTGTAACCTTTTTCTGGCGGCCGAGCATATCTATCGTCAGTCTGTTCCGATTCAGGAGCGGTGAGAAATCCATGGCCTTGTCCTGAAACTCCGTCTCTGCCGGTTGTGACAACCTGACGGTAAGCAACGCCGTATCGGGAAGGATCTCGGTCTGCTGGGGCAGGTCGAGCATTGTAACCAACTTATCATTATAAATAGCTATGGAACTGATCAATTCCGTGCGTTTGTAACTCAAATTCTGATATTGCACCTCGTAGCGCGTAATATCGTTGTCAAGGGCCACACCAGCGGCCTCGCGTGCACGCATGTTGCCTATCACCTCCATCGTCTGCTCCATATTGCGGTCGTATACAACCAGCAAATTGCGATATTTGTAGAGGTCGAGATAATATCCCGCAAGCAGGAAATAGACTTGTTGACGCTGCTCGGCCAAATTCCATTCAGAAATCTGCTTCTGAATCTCAAGGACCTTTATGTTGTTGTGGATGGCTCCCCCGGCAAAAACCACCTGAGAGGCCTCGACAGAAAATTCGTTCCCGAAATGCGGCGCAGTAAAGTTTTGCCCGTTCGAGAAATCACGATCCGCAACCCATACATTGCCGTTATATGATGCCGATGCCGAAACGTCTACATTAGGCAGATAGGCATTCCGTGCGACAGAAACGTCCTGCTCGGCTCCTGCCAATGCCGTCTCGAAGATCTTGATTGTCTTGCTGTTCGCATCAGCCAAAGCGTACATTTCATCCAACGTCATCACCTGTTCCTTGGGCTGGGCCGGCAGGGTAGTAGCACTGAACAATAGACCTGATATCAGTATGGTTCCTATGTATTTCATATATAGTTTATATTACAAACAATTGATAATAGCAATCATTATCGCAAAATAAAGAGGATTACTTTCCTCTTGCTTTTCTTGAAACGGCATCGGCCACCTCAAAGAAGCAGGCGATCTTGTCGGCAGGAATACCGCTGAGCAACTCAGCAGAGACCCTTTTTTCAATCTCCTTGTATTGCGACAACACTTCGGCCCCGCGCTCGGTTATGCTCAAAAGGTTCTCACGGCGGTCGTCTGGATTTACTGTTCGCCGGGCAAGTCCCTTCTGCTCCAGAGAATCGATCATACGCATTACCACAGATTTGTTTTTGCCCGTGGCAATAGCGATATTCTGCAGAATCTGATCTGTATGCATCTCGATCATATTCAGCAAAATAAACTCCTCTATTGTAAGCTTTACATCAGCTTCGGCAGCAAATTGCAGTTTCAGCACACGATGCAACAGATTACGCAACTTCCCGACGTTCGTTATCAATAATTCTTCCGACATATTGTTTGGTTTACGAGGTGCAAATATAATAATAAAATTTCGGAATAGTTGCTATTGTATACTTTTATATAATCTACATTTAACAGATAAAAGATGTAGTCGATTACCCAACAAATTAAATCACCACAAATCTCACTGATTGGCAGTGACTTAATAGTTGTTTTGTGTTTAAAATTGCACTAATATTCTTCTCAGTGAAGAAATTTATCGGCATTTTTTATCAATATATTACCAAATAATCAATGAAATTTGAGCAAACAAACCGCACCGTCTGAAACGGCATGAGGCGATGGGAGGAATGACGGAAAAATTGCAGACGGAACAACCATATCGCAGAACTTCATAAAATAAAAAGAGGAACATTGGGCCCATAAA
>ULUO01035807.1_pt1 | contig 11257 bp, 9 predicted proteins | sample 1958611 | NCBI WGS metagenome assembly ULUO01 (sample SAMEA4835762, study PRJEB28245) | human gut metagenome | biome: gut microbiome; material: fecal sample | place: Denmark | collected 2008
GCATCCGCTTTGGTGCAGAGGACATCCGCCGCGTGAATACCGCTGCACTGCGGGCACAGGAGAGCCTTGTGACGCAGGAGACGGAACTGTTTGACGACACCATCGAGAACAATATCAAAATTGCCCGGCGCGATGCCACCCGTGCCGAGGTGGAAGCGGCCTGCAAAAAGGCGGCGCTGGACGGCTTCATCCGGAAGCTGCCCAAGGGCTACGATACCCCGGTGGGCGAGCTGGGCGGTGCCCTCTCCGGCGGCGAGCGCCAGCGCATCGGTGTGGCCCGCGCCTTCCTCCACGATGCGCCCTTCCTCCTGCTGGACGAGCCGACCTCCAACCTCGACAGCCTGAACGAGGGCATCATCCTCAAGGCGGTGCGGGACGAATGCAGGGAAAAGACCGTTCTGCTGGTCTCCCACCGCAAGTCCACCATGGCCGTGGCCGATGTCAGCTTCTCGGTCGAGAGTGGCCGGCTGAGCTGAAGAACGGCATGAAAAAAACTCCCCGAACGTCACGGTTCGGGGAGTTTTTTATGTTCGGGATCAGCCGTTCTGGATGGCCTTCACGATCTTCTTGGCAATGTACTTGTGGCCGGAGACGGTGGGGTGGCCGTCCAGCTCCGTCTGAGCGTAGGGCACCGCCACGTAGTCGATGTCATAGACTTCGGCGAGCTGCTTCTGGAACTTGTTGAGCTTGTTGAAATAATTGCTCCAGCTGGGCAGCAGGGGAACGGGGTTGGTGGCACCGATGAGCAGGATCTGTGCGTCCGGGTTCAGGGCGCGGACGGTCTCGACAACGGAGCGGATGTTCGCGGTGCTGACGGGGTAGGCGTCGGTGCAGATCTTGTTCATGCCGGAGGTGACGAGGTTCCACACTGCGTCCGTCTCGCTCTTGGTGAGCCTGAGCTTCTTCATGCTGGCCTGGAAGGCGGCCCTGGTCTCCGGGTCCTTGCTGCGCAGGTTGCCGCTCAGCACGATGGAGGCGAGGTCTTCGCTCTTCCAGTTGGTGGCGTTGCCGATGGCAACGACCGTGGGCACGAAGGCGTCATTGGAACCCATCTGGATGGAGATGATGTCGGCCTCCTTGAGGTACTCCAGGATCTCCGGATAATCGTACTGGCAGCCGGAGAGCGTGTTCATCTCGCTCATCTTGCCGGTCTTGACCAGCTCGACGAGGTCGGCGCTCATCAGGCCGGGCAGGCCGAGGTTGATGGCGTGGTCGCGGTCCAGACCGAGGGTCTGGGCGACCTGGCCCACGTAGCAGGCATCCGGGTAGCCCTTGAAGTTGTAGGAGACGTCCACACCCATCAGGTTGTGGGCGTACTGCACGCTGGTCAGGCCGACACCGGCGCAGATGCTGTCGCCCAGTGCAACATACAGGGGCTGCTTTTCCTCTTCGGGTTCCACCGTCTCGTCGGCGGCTTCGCCCTCGGTGGTCTCAGGCTTCTGTTCTGCGGCAGGCTTGCGGAAGAGGGAGTTCTCCTCTTCTTCCACAGCCTCCACGGCAGCGGGTTCGGGTTCAGACCCGGTCAGCGGCTCTTCTGCAAAGGCAGAGATGCTGAACCCGGCAAAAAGCATAGCCGCCGAAAGGGCAAGGCTGATGAGTTTTTTCTTCATGGGGACAGGGACTTCCTTTCTATCAGTAATCGCGGGAGGTGATCTCCGTTTCGAGCTTGCGGTAATCGAACTTGCCCACAGGGGTCATGGGCATGGCGTCGAGGAACTTGTAGCCCACGGGCTGGACGTATTCGGGCAGCTCCTCAGCGCACATCTGGCGCAGCTCCTTGATGATCTGGCGCTTTTTCGTGGAAGCAGCGGCCTCCGGCTTCAGCACCACAAAGACGAAGGGCAGGCGGCCCTGCACATGGTCCTTGTCGGTGCAGCCCACCACGGAACACTGGTGGACGGCGGGGTGCTGGCTGATGACGTTTTCGATCATCGAGGGGAAGACCTTGAAGCCGTCGTGGCGGATGATGAGGCGTTTGATGCGGCTGTCGAGGTAAACGAAGCCGTCCTCGTCCATGTAGCCCACGTCGCCGGTGTGGGCCCACACCGTGCCGTCTTCGTGGGTGCGCAGGATGTTCGCGGTCTCTTCGGGCTTGCCGTAGTAGCCCTTCATCATGGAGGGGCTGCAGATGCACAGTTCGCCCCGTTCACCGATGGGCAGCTCTTTGGTGGTGCCCGGCTCGAACACCGACACAAGGGTGTTCACCATGGGGATGCCCACGCTGCCGGGCTTGGTGATGGTGCCGGCGGCGATGGTGGCAGCGGAGGAGACCTCCGTCATGCCGTAGCCCTTGGCAAGGGGATACTCCACGTTGTGGGCAGCAAGGAAGTCGTTCACCGTCTTTTCTGCGCCGATGGAGATGGCATCGCCGCCGGCGGCATAGTTGCGGATGAAGGACAGATCCTTGTTTTTCAGCTTGGGGTCAGCGGCCATCTGCTGGTAATGGGAAGGCACACCGAACATGTGTTCGGGCTTGTGCTTCAACAGAAGGCTGCCGAGTTTGGCGGGGTCCAGATTCGGGATGATGACGACCTTCAGCCCCAGGGCCAGCGGCATGTGGACGCCGCAGGCGTAGCCATAGGCGATGAAGGGGGGCATGACGTTCATGAGCGTCTGCCCCTTCCGGAACAGGGCATGCCATGCGGCAAACTGCTGAGCGAGGGCGTTGAAGTTCCGGTCCGTCAGCATGACGCCCTTGGGGGAGCCGGTGGTGCCGCCGGTGTGAACCACTACACAGGCATGGTCGGGGTCATAGGGCTCTCCGGCGGTGCTGGCGTCCTGCCCGTTTGCGATGAACTGCTTCCACATCAGGGCATTGGAGTCGTATTTGTTGCGGTCGGGATTGGAGACCTTGTAGCCGATGGCCAGCGGCAGGGGCAGCGAGTCGGCCGGGGAAAGCACGATGACCCGCTCCACATGGGTGCGCCGGGCGGCCTGACGGCAGCGGTCATACACCACGTTCAGGCAGATCAGCAGATGAGAATCCACTTCCTCAATGTACTCATGGATGCCGTCGGCGCTGTACCGGGGGTCCACCAGATTCAGGGTCGCGCCGATGCGGTCGGCGGCGTAGAACGCATAGATGACCTCCGGGGTCATCACGCTGACCACGGTGATGATATCACCCTTTCGGACGCCTGCCGCCCGGAAGGCAGCAGCAGTCTTCTTGGTGTTCACGATGAAGTCTGCATAGGTGAACTTCCGGCCATAATATTCAAGGGCCGTTTCCGACAGGCGGTTCTTGTTCTGCTGCCGGACAAAGTCGAAAGCAGAACACTCCGGCATCGGCTGGTCAATGTAATTGGGGTCATAATATTTGAGCCACGGGCGAGCCTGTGACGCATAGAGAACATTGCTGGTCGTTGTCATAAAACCTATCCTTTTGTTAAAAATTGTGCAATGCGTTCCCTGCTATTGTAGTAAAGCCACCGGCAAAAGTCAAGAAACAAAGGGTGAACAATGCTGAAAAAAGCCTAAAAAATTTGAGGGAGTTTACGATTCGCGAATCCACTGTGCGGCTTCGGTCGCATTGCAGAGCACGAAGTGATTGGGCCGCAGCTCCTGCCACTGCGGGGGCTCGGCGGTGTAATCGTGCATGGCGGGGTCGTAGACCAGCAGCTTTTTCTTTCGCTCCAGCCGGGGGTTCGGCATGGGAATGGCCGAAAGCAGGCTACGGGTATAGGGATGGATGGCGTGATTCACCAGCTCTTCGGCGTCGGCCAGCTCCACGATGTCGCCCTTGTGGATGACGGCGATGCGGTCCGAGATATACCGCATGACGGACAGGTCGTGCGCGATGAACAGGTAGGTGATGCCGCGCTCCTTTTGCAGATGGCGCAGCAGGTTGAGCACCTGGGCGCGGATGGACATATCCAGTGCAGAGATGGGCTCATCGGCGATGATGAACTCCGGCTCCACGATGAGGGCGCGGGCGATGCCGATGCGTTGGCGCTGGCCGCCGGAGAACTCGTGCGGGAAGCGGGAGGCAAATTCGGGCAGCAGGCCGACATCCAGCAGCGCCTGGCGGACTTTTTCTTCCCGCTGGGCAGCGGTCAGGTCGGGCCGGACGTTCATCAGGCCCTCGCCGACGATGTAGCTCACCTTGGCGCGCTCGTTCAGGGAGGACTGCGGGTCCTGGAAGATCATCTGGATCTCCTTGATGACCTGCTGATCCAGCGCGTGGGAGATCTTGCCGTTGATCTTCTGGCCCTTGTACAGGATCTCGCCGCCGGAAGTGGGCAGAATGCGCATGATGGCGCGGCCGATGGTGGTCTTGCCGGAACCGGACTCGCCCACCAGACCGAACGTCTCGCCCTTGTAGATCTTGAAATTGGCGCGGTTCACGGCGCGGTAGGCTTTTTTGCCGGAACCATAGGTCACTTCGAGGTCTTTGACCTCCAGAAGCGTTTCACGTTCCTCTGCCATTTTACATCCCCTCCTCTTTCAGCAGGCGGACCGCCAGCGGCGGCTCCACCTTGGGTGCCCGCGGGTCCAGCAGCCAGGTCTTGGCCTTGTGGGTGGGGCTGATCTCAAAATACGGCGGGCGCTTGACGAAGTCGATCTTGAGCGCCTGCGGGTTGCGGGGCGCAAAGGCGTCGCCGTGGATCTCGGTGAACAGGTTCGGCGGGGTGCCCTGGATATTGAACAGGTCCTCGCCCTTGATGCCCATCTGGGGCATACTGGACAGCAGTGCCCAGGTGTAGGGGTGGCGGGGGTCGTAATAGATCTCGTCCGAGGTGCCGATCTCGATGATGTCGCCTGCATACATGACGGCCACCCGGTCGGCGATGTTGGCCACGACACCGAGGTCGTGGGTGATGAGAACGATGGTCAGGTTGTACTTGACCTGCATCTCCTTGAGCAGCTGCAAGATCTGCGCCTGGATGGTCACGTCCAGCGCGGTGGTGGGCTCATCGCAGATCAGAATCTGCGGGTTGCAGGCCACCGCAATGGCGATGACGACGCGCTGGCGCATACCGCCGGAGAACTCGTGCGGGTACTGGCCGAAGCGGACCTCCGGGTCGGTGATGCCGACATCCCGCAGGTATTCCAGCGTCTTCTCTCTGGCGGCCTTGCCGCGCAGGCCCTGATGCAGCTCCACGGCTTCCATGATCTGGTCGCCGATGGTCTTCAGCGGGTTCAGGCTGGTCATGGGGTCCTGCATGATCATGGCGATCTCGTGGCCGCGTACCCGGAGCCAGTCCTTTTCCTTTTTCAGGTCAGACAGGCGGATGGGCTTTCCGTCGTCGGCACCAAAGTAGTCGATGGTGCCGCTGGAAATGGAGCCGTTGGCGTCCAGCAGGCCCATGAAGCTCTTGGTGAACACGCTCTTGCCCGAACCGGACTCGCCCACGATGGCGAGGACCTCGCCGTGGTAGATGTCCAGGTCGATGCCGCGGATGGCGTGGAGCGCTTTTCCACGCAGATTGAATTGGATGTTCAAATCCTTGACTGAAAGGATCAGCTGATTCTTTTCCATCTTCTGTCCCTCCTTACTGCATGTGGTTCTTCGGGTCGGCGGCGTCCGAGAAGGCGTTGCCGATGAGGTAGAACGCGATGGTGACAAAGCTCAGGATGATGGTGGGGTAGAGCAGCTGATACCGCAGGCCCGCCTGCATCATGACCTTGCGGCCGTCGTTGATGAGGTTGCCCAGCGAGGGCGTCTCCACCGAGAGGCCCAGACCGATGTAGGTGATGAACACCTCACTGCCGATGGCGGCGGGGATGGTCAGCGCCATGCGCAGCATGATGACCGACACCAGATAGGGCAGCAGGTTGCGCAGCACGATGCGGGAGGTAGGGGTGCCGATGCAGCGGGAGGCGACGTTGTAGTCGCGGTCGCGGATGATCAGGATCTGGTTGCGGATGAAGCGCGCCATGGCGATCCAGCCCGTGAGCGACATGCCCAGAATCAGCGTCTGGATGCTGGGGGAAGCCACGTAGGAAATCAGGATCAGGATGATGGTGGAGGGGATGTTGTCGCAGATGTTGTACAGCTCGGTGAAGAAGAAGTCGAGCTGGCGAACATAGCCCCACAGCACACCCACGGTGATGCCCACCACGGCCTCGATCATGGCCACGAAGAAGGCGATGGTCAGGCTGGTGCGGGCACCGGCCCAGATGCGGGCCCACAGGTCCTGGCCGATGGCGTTGGAACCCCAGATGAAGCCCTGCTGGCCGGGGGCGATGTTGCGGTACTGGATTCCGGTGGCAGGGTCCACCTCACAGAGGTTGGGGTCCACCTGGCCGGGCAGATGGGGCTGCGCGAAGGCAAAAGCCACCACGGCCACCAGCGCGATGAGGAGCGCCACGGCCATCTTGTTCTTGAAGAAGGCGCGGAACGTGCTGCCCCAGTAGCTGTAGTTGGAGTAGGCCGTTGCCTCGGCCTGCTCTTCGCTGAAGCCGGCAGGGGTGAACAGCTCGTCTTCCGGCAGGCTGGCCCAGACAGCGGGGCCGTCCTTTTGCAGCTTGTTCAGGTCGTTTTCCAGCACAGCTGCCTTCTGGTCTTTCATGTGGAACAGCATTATCGGCCACCTTCTTTCTTGCCAAAGTTGATGCGGGGATCGATGAGCACCATGAGCAGATCGCCCAGGATGAGGCCGATGATGCCCACGCAGGCGTAGAGCAGCACGATGCCCTGCACCATGGTGTTGTCATGCCGCTGCACACAGGTCACCAGCAGGCCGCCCATGCCGGGGATGCTGTACAGGCTCTCGATGTAGATGGAGCCGACGACGGTGTTCAGGAAGGCCGACGGGATGTACTGCACCAGCGGGACCATGGCGTTGCGGAAGATGTGGTGCAGCGCGATGTTGTTTTCGCTCACGCCCTTGGCCAGTGCCAGGCGGACGTAGTCCTTGTTGCTCTCATCCACCATGTAGCGGCGCAGCCACATGCCGTAGAAGGCCACATTGCCCAGGCTCATGGAGCAGATGGGCAGCACCCAGTATTTCCAGTTGGAGGCATCGAACAGCAGGCCGACGCCCAGCGCGGTGGTGCCGTACATCTGGATGTACAGATAATACACGGCGGCAGGCACGGCCTGGATGAGCACGATGATGGCCGTGCCGATCTTATCCGGCCAGCGGTTCTTGAACCGGCCCATGAACAGGCCCATCGGGATGCCGATGACCAGACTCAGCAGCATGGAGAAAACACCCATCTGCACCGAGATGGGCAGCTTTTTGGCCAGGATGCCGGTCACAGGCGCGTTGACCTTATAGATATGGCTGACGCCGAGGTCGCCGTGCAGTGCATTCCACCAGAACCGCCCGATCTGCACCGGCAGCGGGTCCAGCAGGCCCATGGACTGGAGGCCCGCCTGGATCTGGGCCTCGGTCATTTTTTCGTAGTTTGCAAAGTAGCCTTCCACGGGCATCAGCCGCAGCAGGCAGAAAACGAGCGTCACGATGACGAACAGGGTCAAAATCGAGCGCCCGATGCGTTTTGCCAGATATTTCAGCATATCTGTGCGCACCCCTCTTTCGTTTTTAGCGTTCCGTCTGCGTGGCAGACACACAGCGGATAGGAATAGAATACATCAAAAAACCACTTTTGGAAAGTGATTTGGAGGGATTTTGAAAAAACTTTTTGCACAGAGTGCCCATTTGACCCGTTTTGCGGAAGAAAATAAAACACCGCGCCCCCAAAACAGAGCGCGGTGAAAGCGGGAAGGCGGAGGAGCTTATGCGGCCAGCGCCGTTTTGATGGCGTTCATCACGGCTTCGGGGTTCTCGCAGCAGACGAGAATCACCTCGCCGGTGGGAGCAGTGGAGATATGAGATGACGCGGCAATCTGGTACTGGTCTTCCAGATAATGCTCCATGCTCTGCATCTGGCTCTGGACGTAGGCATCCAGGGCTTCGGATACGGCCTGTTGTTTGCCCTCGGCGGGCTTGACGATGGCGATGCCGTAGCTCTGCACCATCATGCCGGAAACGGAGGCGGCAAAGTCGGTGTACATGTCCTCTTCGAGGTTCAGCAGGGGGAGCAGCATGTTGCGGATCTCTTCATCCAGCTGGGCAGCGTCGTAGCTGTCGCTGTAGCCGTACTGGGCGGTGAACTTGCCGTCTTCGCCGGGGGAGAAGATCATATAATATTCGTTGTCTTCGTCCGGGCGAGCGTCGTGGAGGATCTTCGTATAGTCTTTGGGGGCAGCGTCGGCCTTGTCGGACTTGCTGCAGCCCGCCAGAGCGAACAGAGCGGCCACAGCCAGCAGGGCGGCGAGGAGGCGTTTGGTCATGGACTTCATAGGCTGGATTCCTTTCGTTGCAAACAGTGTGCGGGGAGGCCCCGCGCGTATCGTTAGGATGCCCGCCCCGCGCCGGTCTATGCGGGCGGCGGAAGGGCCTTGTACCGGATATACGAACCGCCGGGGCAAAAAATTGCATTCTGCCCCGGCGGTGGATGAAATATTTTATGGGATGGGTGGTCTTACAGCATCATTGCTTCCAGGTCGCCGTGGTTGACGGGGGTGGAAAGGATGATCTGGGTGCTGGTGGTGCCCAGCTTCTGGAACTGTAAAATGAGGTGCTCCAGCTGGGGCATGCTGCCGCAGCTGACTTTGATGAGGAAGGTGTAGGCACCGGTGACGTGGTAGCATTGCAGCACTTCCTTGCTGTTCTGCATCAGTTCCACCAGCTCGTCCCGGTGGCTGGGCGTCACGGACAGGCTGATGAGGGCATCCACATAGACCCGGTCGGCCGGGCGGTTGAGTACTACGGTATAGCCGCTGATGATGCCGTCGGTCTCCAGTTTGTGGATGCGGCTGGAAACGGCGGGGCTGGTCAATGCGACCTGCTCGGCGATCTCCTTGACCGGCATCCGGGCATTTTTGGCGAGCAGGGAGAGGATCTTGCGGTCTAAATCATCCATGGGGAAGGTCTCCTTTTTTGAAATATGTTGGAATCCATAAAAATTTTTGAAAGTAAAGTTTTAATGTTGTAAAAATAGCACAAACATCGAAAAAAAGCAGAAAAAATCTGACTGTGTTAATTATATAAAGCTTTGACCAAAATGTAAAGTGTAAAATTAAAGCAAACGGCAAAAAATTTGTTTGACAAGAAAAGAAAAATGGGTATAATACATATCGCAGGGGGCAAACGGCAAGAATGCTGTGCTCCTGCCACTGAATATGCGATTCCCAACTTTATATACTTTCCCACCCCTCTATACACAAAAACCCGCTGCCAGGCGGGTTTTTGTGTTTCTGGGGTTTTTTTGCGTTCCGGGAACAAAAGAGTGCGGGTGCATTGTTTCAATGCGTCTCTTCCGGGCTGGTCAGCAGCTTCTGGAACTTGCGCGCGGCGGTGTTCAGCGGGCGGTGGTGGTCGTAGACCAGGCAGATGGAGCGCTGGGGGATGATCTCCCGCAGATGGAGCTGGACGATCTCGCCCCGCGCCAGCGGCTCGGCCGCCATGGATTCCGGCACAAAGGCGAGGCCCAGCTCGCTTTTGACCAGCGTGAGCATCTGGTCGGTGGTGGCGGCCTCGGTGTCGGGCCGGAGCACCGCGTCGTGGTCGAGGAAGAACTGCCGGTAGAAGCTGCGGGTCGTGCTCTCGTCGCTCAGGGAGATGAGCGGGTAATTTTCCAGTTCCTTTAAGGAGAGGTTCTGGCTGGCCAGGGCCGTGAAGGTCTTGCCGCCCACCAGCACTTCGTAAAACGGTTTCAGCTCCACCCGCTTCAGCCCCGGTTCCACCTCGGCCGGGGTGGAGACGATGGCAAAATCCACTTCGCCGTTTTTCACAGCCTGCATCGCCTGCGGGGTGGAGTGGTTCGAGATGCGCAGCCGGATGCCGGGGTACTCGGTGTGGAAGTCCCGCAGCTTTTCGGAGAGGTAGATGTTCAGGGCCGTCTCGGTGGCGCTGATGCTGATGGCACCGTGCTCCAGCGTGGCGCTGGCGCTCAGCTCCTCCTCGGCGTCCTGGATCTGCACCGCCGCCGATGCAATGCGGGAATAGAGCATCTCGCCCTCTGGCGTCAGGGTCACGCCCCGGTTGGAGCGGATGAACAGCACACAGTTCAGCTGGCTTTCCAGCCGGTTCATCGAGTGGGTGATGTTGGGCTGGTTGTTGCCCAGCACCCGCGCCGCCTTGGTGAAATTCTGGTATTTTGCAACATAATAGAAGATCTTGTAGTATTCCCAGTCCACGTACATGAGATGTTACCCTCCTCCATGTAAAAATCGTATTGCAGCCATGTGCAGGATACGTTTTACACATTCTTTTCCTGCTCGTATAATAGCACTGCAATCGAAAATTGCAAGAGGAAATCTGAAAAATCTACGGTCTGCCCATCAGAGCGCAGACCATTGGGAACAACAAAAAGAAGGTTATAACAAATTATGCTGACCGCTGTTACTGGAATCAATTGGGGCGATGAGGGCAAAGGCCGCGTCATCGACCTGCTGGCCGAAAACGCCGATGTCGTTGCCCGCTATCAGGGCGGCAACAATGCCGGGCACACCGTCGTTACCGAAAAGGGCAAGTTCATCCTGAACCTTCTGCCCTCCGGCATCCTGCACACGGATGTCACCTGTGTGCTGGGCACCGGTATGGTCATCGACCTCGACCACCTCTCGAATGAGATGCAGGCCATCGAGGCCCGCGGCGTGGAGATCGGCCCCAAAAATCTGAAGCTCTCCGACAAGGCCACCATCTCGATGCCATGGCACAAGGTGCAGGATGGTCTGGAAGAAGACCGTCTGGCCAAAAAGGGGAGCGCCTTCGGCTCCACCCGGCGCGGCATCGCCTACGCCTACAGCGACAAATACCGCAAGAAGACCCTGCGTCTGGGCGACCTGCTCCATCTGGACGAGGAGCGCACCCAAAACCGCCTGCACATGATCCTGGATTCCAAGAACATGGAGCTGGCAGGCTGCTATCATCAGGAAAAGATGTCCTATGACGCGCTGCTGGACTGGTGCAGGACCCAGGCCGAGCGATTCGCACCGTTCATCTGCGACGTGGGCGCCTTTTTGCAGCAGGCCCACGACAGCGGCAAGCGCATCGTGCTGGAAGCCCAGCTGGGTGCCATGCGGGACATCGACTACGGCATCTTCCCCTTCACGTCCAGCTCCAATACGCTGGCCGCCTATGCGCCGCTGGGGGCCGGCATCCCGAATTGCCGGCTCGACCATGTGGTCGGTGTGCTGAAAGCCTACTCCACCTGTGTCGGCGCAGGCCCCTTCGCCGCAGAACATGCCATGGATGAGGACTGGAATGAGCAGCTGCGGAAGGCAGGCGGCGAATACGGTGCG
>ULUO01056134.1_pt1 | contig 11229 bp, 11 predicted proteins | sample 1958611 | NCBI WGS metagenome assembly ULUO01 (sample SAMEA4835762, study PRJEB28245) | human gut metagenome | biome: gut microbiome; material: fecal sample | place: Denmark | collected 2008
GTCGGTGCTCTACTACGGCGGCTACGACGGCGTGGACGAGGCATTTTTGACGCTGGGGCGCGAGGTCAAGGCGCGGGGGCTGAAGCCCACGGGCTTCGTGCGGGTGCTGGGCATCGTCGCACCCTCCACCGGCCGCGAGATCGAAACGAAGCGCTACTGCTCGCGCCTCGTCCTACCGGTGGAGGAATAGGACGTCGCGAAATACCGCAGCGCCGTCTTGCTACTTTTCCCCATCAAGAAAAATACGCTTCCACATACAAATAAAAGAGTCCCTTTCGGGGCTCTCAATAACCAATAGAAAAAGATAAGCCCTGACCGTCAATTGAAGCGGTCAAGGGGCATGTATTTTGAACAGATCACGGATGCGCAGTACCCTTATGCAAAATATGAGGTGCCCAATTTTGGGCGCTCACTTTCGACTTAGCAGTTTCTTGTTTGCAAGTATCATTTCTGCCATTTCCCTGCCGACAAGGTGCAATCAAGATTATTGCACAGCGTGCTGAATTTTTTCCTTCACTTTTCCCAATTGTATCTTTTTTTACGACGATGGTATTGTGAAACTCTTGAGAAAGCGCCGAATTTCGAGCATATCTCGCTCGAAACTCGGCGTTTACATTTATTTTTTTCTCTGCTAAGCTGTGCTCACGGTTTGAATGAGAACATCATTTAAATTGCAAAATGACAAAATCATGAAAGGGTGGGAATTGTATGGATGAGAGATTAAATTTCCTCTTCCTGACGGAAGAGGAGGCTGTCAAAGCCGGCGCCGGCAATATGGAGCGCTGCATTGAAGTCATGGACGAGGTGTTCGAGCTGCTCGGTCAGGGTGACTACCTGATGGGCACGCCGAACCATAACGCGCATGGCATCAAGATTTATTTTCCCAAAGAACCGAAGTTCCCCGATATGCCCAAAAAGGGGCCTGACCGCCGTTTTATGGCGCTCGTTGCCTATTTGGGAGGCCGTTTCCATGTATGCGGTGAAAAATGGTACGGCTCAAACATTGCCAACCGTGACCGCGGTCTGCCCCGCTCGATCCTGACAACGCTTCTGAATGATCCCGATACCGGCGCACCGATTGCGTTTCTTTCTGCCAACACCCTCAGTGCGACCCGTACAGGCGCGATCCCCGCACTTGGCGCCAAATACTATGCCCGCAGGGACACCGAGGTTCTTACCCAGATCGGCGCGGGCGTGGTTGGCCGCTCCTGCACGAACGCCCTGCTTCTGGTGCTCAAAAACATTAAGGAGGTCCGCGTTTACGACCTGAACCGCGATGCCGCGCAGAGCTACTGCGATGAGCTGGAAAAGAGCTTCCATATCAAGGCGGTCGCCGCCGACAGCATCGAGCAGGCCGTGCGCGATGCGGATGTAGTCAATGTCGTCACTTCCGGCGCTGTCTCCCCGAAAATTGAGGACGAATGGCTCAAGGAAGGCGTGCTGCTCTCCCTGCCCGCAAGCGCCGACATCAGCAAAAAGATGATGTGCGAGTCCACGATCCTTGTGGACAACTGGAAAATGTACGAGGCCTACGCCAATGAGCTGCGCGATGAACCTGGCGGCTATGCCGCAAACCTCAGCGGAATCTGCGGTTATATGATGGATTTGGTGTACGGCGGCGAGATTGCCAAGGACAGCATCGTAAATCTCGGCGATGTGGTCGCGGGCAAGGCCGCCGGCCGCAAGAGCGATATGGAACGTGTCATTTACATCATGGACGGAATGCCCGTTGAGGATGTTGCGTGGGGATATGAGATCTATCAGAACGCCCAGCGTCTCGGTCTCGGCACCAAACTGAATCTCTGGGGCGACAGATAAGCCCGAATCAATATTTTTAGGAGGAACGACAACATGACAGTCAACGATTTTCTACTTGATTTTGCGGTAGCCTCGGTCTTTATTATGTTGGGTCAGCTGCTCCGTGCGAAAATCAAATTCTTCCAGCGCTTCTTTATCCCCGCCAGTATGCTGGCTGGCTTTATGGGTCTCGCTTTCCGTTATCTTCTGCCCGGATTTCTGCCAATGTCTGATAAGATCGGCTCTTATCCGACGATGCTCATTCTTATCATCTTCGCCGGTGTTGGTCTCAACGGCTTCAGCATGAATAAGGGCAAGAACAACGGCGAGGTCGGCCGTATGTGCTCCTACCTCTCCTACAAGATGGTCGCGCAGGTCATCCAGTACGGTCTTGCTCCGGCCTTTTCCATTCTGCTGATCTCAAAGCTGTGGCCTGAGATCAACTACGGTTTCGGTCTGTTGCTGGCAGCCGGCTTCTCCGGCGGTCACGGCACGGCGGCCGCCGTCGGCAGCAGCTTTGCAAATCTCGGCTTCACTGACGCGCTGGATATCGGTCAAACCTGTGCCACAGTCGGCATCCTTGCCGGAGTGTTCGGCGGCATGTTCTTCATTAAGCTCGGCACCAAAAAGGGCTGGACAAAGTACATCAGCGATTTCAGCTATCTCTCCGGTGAGCTGAAGACCGGTCTTGTTCCCAAGGAAAACCGTACGGAGCTCGGTAAGGCGACGACCTCCTCGGTCGTACTTGATCCTCTCGCGTGGCACTTTGCGATCCTTATGGTCGCCGCCGGCGCGGGCCGTCTGCTCTATAAGTTCTTCTACGATAAGTTCAATTTTGACGGTCCCTCCTACCTGTATTCCTTCCTGGTTGGTCTGCTGTTCTTCTACATTTTCAAAAAAACGCATGTGGATTACTACGTTGATACCAATGTCACAAGCCGTATCACCGGCACCTGCACAGACTATCTCGTATTCTTCGGCATTGCCTCCATCAACCTCGGCATCATCGTCAAGTACGCCATGCCGTTGGCGCTGCTGCTTCTCTTCGGCATTTTCATCGTTGTCATCACGCTGATGTACTTTGGCCCCGCCATGAACAAGGGCAGCTGGTTTGAGCGCTCGCTGTTCGTCTTCGGCTATTCCACTGGCGTCTTTGCGATCGGCTTCATCCTGCTGCGCATTGTCGATCCCGAGAACAAGTCTCTCACCCTCAACGACACTGCGTTTGCCTGCATCTTCACCACCTTCAGCGAGCTCTTCACTTGGTCCTTCGGTCCCATGATGCTGCTCAACGGCCAGCACTGGCTGTTCATCGGCATCCAGGTTGCGATTATGACCGTGTGCCTCATTGTTAACCTTGTAATGAAGTGGTGGTGGATCAAGGAACCGCTGAACCGTCCAGCAGTCGGCGAGGATGGATATTAAGCAAAAAATGATATTGTATTTCTTCACTCACCATACAAAATAGCAATTTCCTTTCGCGTTGCAGGCCTGTCTCATTTGACAGGCCTGCAACGTATCCTTATCTCCACACATCTCTGCTACCCATAGGACTTGAATGTGCTATTCAAATTTGCTAATATATTATCACAGTCTACCGGAGAGGAGCACATCAAAAAATGAATGAAATGAAAAACCTGCCATTCAAAGATGGATACATTGACGGAATCACGATTCTAAATTTGGAGGGCGAGGTGCTCTTTTCGGCAAAGTTCAATGCTAAGCTTTCCAATCCGGATGAATCTCAGCGGCTGATTGGAAAGCGATACCTTGACTTGTATGAAAACCTGACGCCGGAAAACAGTACGCTATACCGTGCCATGCAGACCGGAGGTCCCGTCTACGAGGAAAATCAGTACGTCAAGCTGGCAGGCAAGGACGGCATCACAATCAAGGCATTTTCTATCCCAATTCGCAGCGGCGACCGGATCGTCGGCGCAATTGACCTTTCGTGTCAAGAAGGGCAGGACGGTGGAAGCAACGATGACCGTGTTGAGATTGCCTTGAATGAGGAAAGTTTCCGCAGTGAGCAGACATATAAGCTCATCAACCAAATGCGGGCTATTTATGAATATGACGATATCATTGCAATCAATCGTCAAATGAAAAATGCAAAAGAGTATATCAAGGTCGTTGCTGAATGTGATCTTCCCGTAATGCTCTGTGGAGAAATCGGCACCGGAAAGGAAATGTTTGCACATGCGATTCATAACACGAGCGAGCGACGCGACGAGCCCTTCCTTTCACAGAACTGTGCGGCAACACCGGAATCACTTTTAGAGAATGTCCTTTTTGGTATGCCGGAAAGTAAAGGACTTCTTGAACTGGCTGGTGGTGGTACCGTGTTTTTAGACGAGATTGACGGGATGCCACCCTACCTTCAATACAAACTCCTGCGAGTTCTGCAATCAGGTGTACTTTGCACCTCTGATGGGGTTACCCACCAGCTGAACGTAAAGATTATTGCCTCGCTCAGTCGGGATCCGAAGCAGTGTATCGAGGACGGGACTCTCCGTAAAGATGTTTACTATTACCTCAGCAAGCTCACCATTTCCATTCCCCCCCTGCGCGAACGCAGGGAGGATATTCGCTGCTTTGTCGAAACGTACATCAAAAAGTACAATCCCGTTTTCCATAAAAGCATACGCTATATTTCGAACAAACTTATTGACAAATTACAGGAGTGCGCATGGCCAGGCAACACCGGCGAACTTGAGCAGGTCATCATTTACGGTATGAGTGTTGTAGATAGCAAAAGCGACACACTTCGCTTTTCCGACATTGAAAAACGCTACCACACACTCGCGCGCCTGGTGCCGGAAGAGGAAGACATACAAAAATTCCCCCCGAAGGACTCACTCGATCAGGCTGTAAACAGCTACGAAAGAGAAATAATTCAACGTGCCTTCACAGAGGCTTCCGGCAACATTACAGAGGCTGCAAAAATCCTCAATATTCCACGCCAGACACTCCAACGAAAGATTAAGCAATATCAAATCAGGCAAATAAGTGAATAGTGAAGTAAACCGGAGCATTTTGATACCTATTAACATGTAGATTGAACTATACCGGCAAATGGAAATCATGGCGGTATGTCCCTCTATTTTCGTCAGTAAGATCATGCAGAGCAATAAAGAGAATCTTGACAGAGATTTGTCTATCGTCACCACCCGAACTCTTGGCCCGCAGACTCGCGCAAAATTTTTGCACTCTCTCTTTGCTTCCTTCTTGGATTCTCCTCGAAATTCGAGAAGAAGAACGAAGAGGAAGGTTAACGGCGAAGCCGTTTTATAAAAATTTTTTGGATCCCCTTTTTGACATTTTTGATTTTTCGGACCGCTTTTGAAACCACCCTCTCCCCTGTCTTTTTAACCGCGTCGATTTCGACACCTTTACACGCGAGACGATCTCCGCCCCATCACACACAACATGGTCGATTTCGACCAGTTTAATTGCCTCGATTCCGATGTAATTTGAAATAGCACAATGAGCGTTGATTTCCTTCCTCCATCTATCCAACTCTCTCTATCGGTCTCTCTGCTCATGCCCTGCCATGCTTTTCCATACTCTGCGCTTCCCTGCTGCCTCACTTGCTCTGCTTCTCCTCTACCGCTCTCTTGCACGAGACAATATGGAAGCGTATGGGGAACATGAATGAGGGGAGAAGAGTTAAGGGGATAGCGCGTGCTCCTCGGCGGCTTCCAACTGTAAACCACCCCCAGGCGGCGCGGCCCTGACCGGCTCGGAGCTGTGCCGCCGGTGCTCTTCGGCTCGGCACCGGGCGCAGGGCTTCCGATGGCAGACAACACACAGCAAAAGAGCCGCCATAAGGAAAAATGACAGTTCAAAGCGGGTATTTGTTTCAGGTATAACCTATACCTGAAACAAATACCCTTATTTTTCTGTTGTATCTGCAACACTCTATTCTTTTCGTCTAACAAATTGCACAAATGCCCGGCGGCACAAATTCATTATGTAAACGCTCGGCGGCGTGTGCTCCTCTGCTTCTCTCTGCTCCTCTTCCTCTTCGGGTCAGTTGCTCCGTTGCCCTCTCCGGTGCTCTTCCGACAGGCAGGAGCGGCGAGGGCATAGGCTGTCCTATTCTCCGAAGTAAGATAACCCCCACCTGCAAATTCAGGTGGGGGCAGATAACTTGATAAGGTCTATTTATCCTCTTCCATGAACTCTTCATACTGTGGTATTTCTCCGAACAGGACTCTCATATAATCGCTGCGGCCATACAAAACACAGTCAATGTAGACATTGTAGCCCTGCACACGGTAAAACACCATATAATTGCCGCTGACAAGAAAACGATAGTCAGTTCCTATATCTGCAATAGAGGATAACGGGGTTCCCATTTCTGCGAAATTTTTCAACGGGTCAACCGCGTCTATAATGCAATCGATCACGCGCTCCGCAGCAGAACGATTTTGAAGTTCCGATACGATGTAATCCCAAATATCATCCAAATCACGACGGGACTCAGGTGAATAATGAATTTTATTCTTCATTCGCTCTTGCGCGGAAGTGCGCCCTCATATCGTCCGGTGTCAGCCAGCCTTCTGTTTCACCGGAGTGACGGCCTTTTGCAAGCTCGTTCATCATGCGGATTGTTGCCTGCGCTCTCTCATAGTCCTGCATATCTACGATGGCGTACCGTCCGCGCCCGTTCTTCGTCAAAAAAACAGGAGCGCCCACAGCCACATCATGCAGTACCTCGCTGTAATTTCGCAGGTCAGAAATGGGTTTAATGTTCGGCATATCTATCAGCTCCTTTCAAACACAGCATACCCCATTCCGCTGTAAAATTCAACAGCAAGTTTGCAGCATTTAACACATCCCCCCTATTGCGACTGATGTACCTTGCCGACTTAAACCGAAAAGTTGCGCATGCTCTGAACTCCTATCCTGCGTATTGACACAGCAGATGAATTAAATTATAATGAATAATATAATACCTCAGCTTTGGGAATCCGGTTTGAACGGTAAAGTATGGTTAGGCAGAAAGCTGTGCGCACAGGAGTTGCGAAATCACAGATTCTGCTTCCCTTTTTCCTTGCATTTTCTGTGACAGCCCAAAAACGAAATCACAGGTTTCATCCTGAAAAAGTCCTGCTTTTTACATGACGGAATCACAGATTTTATCCAAGCACCATTCATAAGGAAATCACAGCTTTCGTCGAACACCCGCCGTAACAAAATCACAGCTTTTGTCCCTACACGGTAGCGTTTGAAATCACAGTTTTGATTCGTGCATTCTGCATGACGAAATCACAGGTTCCGATGATGTGAAATTCCCGAAACGCCCGGAATTACTATGGTTTCGCAGAAAGTCTCTCTCACAAAGTGGCATCTGATTTAGCCTTTTATAAAGTGGAAAATACTGTATGCAATCGTTCCTGTTGAAACAGTAAATACTATCTAGAAAATACAGAAATATATTCCCTGTTTTAGGCGGAATTTTGCTTCCAAATTTTCCGAAAAAGCTGTGCATTATGCACATACCGGAAAAAGTGAAATTCTGGCAGTCAAGAGGTCAGCGGTTCGATCCCGCTAATCTCCACCACGAAAAACCTTGAAGCCGCAACGGCTTCAAGGTTTTTTCATGTCTATGGCAAATTGCACAAAGCTGTTTTTGTGTTGAATTACAAATTCTTTGCAATTTCTTTTATTAGTGGTAGATGCCTTGTCACGCCCCGCCGATGTCGACCGCCTTGGTGCCATTCTAAAAAATCCTATCTGCATTGTCTGATAGGAAAGGCGGGCCGTTATCCCATAGAATATCATAATACACCTCATATATTCCTCAGCCCTAATTCCCCGTTCGTAACAGCCCCTCGTCTTGACATCCGCTGCATTTCTACTCCGCCGTCAGCATGGTCTTGATCGTCTTTTTTTAGTTCAGCAGCCAAGTCAGATTCAGCTCCCACCGCTTGAGTGTGATGTCCGGCTTGACTCGTTCCCCGTGGAAGTCACTGCCGCCAGTGACGTGGAGGTCGTATCTCCGCGCCAGCTCCAGATAAAACGCGGTCTGCTCTGGCGTATGGCGCGGGTAAAAGCATTCAATGGCTTCCAAGCCGCTGTCCTTTAGCTGACGGATAAGGGCCTCTAACCGCTCATCATCCAGCCCCAACTGATAGGGGTGGGCCAAAGCAGCGCGACCGCCATCGGAACGGATGGCGGCGATGCAGTCCCGGGCGGAAACCTTGAAACGCTCTATCTTTTGATATTCGTCTGTGTCCAAATACCGATCAAAGGCCTCTCGGTTGGTCGAGACATAGCCGTGGCGCACCATCACCTGAGCGAAATGGGGGCGGGCAATTACAGCGTTACCCGCCAGTTCCTCCACCTCGTCCAGAGAGATGATGCCCCCCCGTTCACGAAGGAAATCAATTATGCGGCACAGCCCTCCACGGTTTACTTTACCCTAATCTGCTTCTTTTGTGCGCATTAAAACGCATTAGGGAATACGCAAGGACTAACGCTTGACTTTTTGCGTATAATATAATTGCATTGTAAACCAATACGATTATATTTGAAAGGAGTGCTTTTATGTCTACAAGTGTTATGCAGGTGCGTGTTGACGATGATCTCCGCGCCAAGGCTGCCGCTGTCTACGATGAACTCGGCATCGACCTTCCCACCGCTATCCGAATGTTTTTGAAACGCTCTGTCGTGGTAAATGGCGTTCCCTTTTCCATGACGCTGCCCAAGCAGGAATACAGAGCTGAGCGGGCGATCCGCGCCGTGCAAAGCCTGAGTGAAGCCGCACAGCAGAACGGCACGGCCGATATGTCGCTGGATGAGATCAATGCTGAAATTGCAGCGTCCCGGGCTGACCGTGCGTCAAGAAATGCTCGGAACGGAGCGTAACCATGAAATACTATGTTGTACTTGATAAGAATGTAGTGGTTTCCGCTCTGTTTAACATTTCCTCCGTTCCCGGTATGATTCTGCAAGAAGCTCTTGCGGGGTGTGTAATTCCTCTGCTGCATGAGGATATTCTGGACGAATACAACGATGTTCTGCACCGCCCTAAATTTAAGTTTGACCGCCGGGACATTGAAATTGCGCTGACAGGCTTGATTAAGCGAGGTATCTTTTTGGATGCTGCCACGATTGAGGACTATGTCCCCGACCCCGATGATGCAATTTTTTATGAGGTGGTTATGGAAGCAAGAGAAACTACCGACGCTTATCTTGTGACCGGCAACATCAAGCCTTTCCCGGCCAAGCCCTATGTGGTGACGCCAAAAGAGATGCTGGAAATCCTGAATGAAAATGAACACTGATTAGATTATTTCATCGTGGCATTGTTAGAGAGGCACCTCAGAGATGAGGTGTCTCTTGCTATATTTATCAGCAGTTTCAGCCGATGATCCAAAACGGCCCGCCGGCGCCGGCACGTCTGCTGGCCTCGTTCAGAATGATGGACAGCTCCCAAGCTTTTTGACTGCGCCGGTAACTGGCGGGGTCGGCTACGAGGATCTTTTCATCCTGGACGCCCCGCAGCACGATAAAATGTCCGGACTTCGTAAAATGTCCCTTGGTCATCAAGGCCACGACCAGCTTTCCATCTGCCATGGCATCCAGAATGCGCTGCGGTTCCGAAGCGGTACACCCTTCAACAGAAAGCCCCCACGCCTGTGCCGCGCCGGGGATCAAAGTATGGTAGGAGCCGCTTTTGCTGCACCAATAGCCATACTCATAGGCCCACCGTGCCATTTGGACCGGGTCAACCGTCTCACTGGTCAGCGAGGAAACCACAATAGCCATGGAAGTTGGCCCGCAGCCATACCCCCCAATATGGTCAGTGCCATAAGGCTGATTGGCATAGCGTTCATCCAGCTGGTTGAAGTAGATGACCTCCGTTTCCCCATCGGTAAAGCGCACATCGCCAAGAGCTGTAATGGTATTCGAAGAAATGGCGTATTGGAACAGGCCGTCGCCGAGAAACCGGCTGAGATTTTCCGCATAGTTTTTTGCCAGATTTTTCTGTTTATCGGTCAGCGCGAAGATGGTGTCCGCAAAATAGGCTTCACCGTTATAGCGGATCGTGTAGATGTACCATGTCTCCGCCGTATCTTCCTCGCCGTTCTCCTCCGCAGGGACAGTACGCATCTCCATCGTTCGGCTGAAGCTGTAAAGGTGCGTGAGGCCCGCACGCAGGATCTGCTCCATGTCGGTGAGGGAGATGGCGGCAAAGTCCAGATTTTTCGCCGCGCAGTATTGAGAAATAAACAGGTTGGCATTGCTGATGAGATCCCCCTCATAGGGATTGACTACTCCATAGTGATCTCCGTCTGTTCCGGCAAAATCATTGGCGATGCGCTCCTGCACACTCTCAATGCCTTCTCCGAGGATCTGATTGATCGCAAAGGCAGCCCGATTCATATATTCCGTAATGGCCGCGTTGTCATTGAGGATCGGCTGTCCGGCTGCTCCGGACGCTCCGCTGCCCGTTAGGCTCCCGAAGGCAAGCCCCGGCAGGGGCTTGAGCTGCATGGTATCGCTCCACATCCCACTGGATCGGCTCCATGCCGATGGAGCGAATGGCGGAGATCACATGGTCGTCATACTCGCCGAAGGGGCAGCGAATAAGCGTCGGACGAGCCCCTGTGAGCGCCTCGAGCTTATCGTTGCAGGTATTCACATCTTTGATGATCTGCTCCGCCGTCAGAGAATTGTAGTGGTCGTGTGCGTTGGAATGGTTCATCAGCTCGCAGCCGCTGTCTACGATGGCCTTGGCCTGCTCCGGATACTGGTCCGCCCAGTTGCCGACCACGAAAAAGGTCGCCTTGACGCCGTAGTCCGCGAGTACATCCAGGATCTTCTGCGTGTTGTCCGCCCCCCATGCGGCATCAAAGGAAATGCTGCACACCTTCTGATCGCGTTCCACGCAGTAGATGGGCAGCTGGCGCGTCGCAACTGACGCCCGCACGGCAGCGGGCGCATTCACAGCACCGAAAATGGCTGCCGCAGCCAGCAGCGCAGCGCCAACTGTCAGTGTTTTGCGCCGCAGGACAAGAAATCGCGGCCGCGGCGCCTCCCTCGTCCCGCGCTTCTCTCTCCGCTTAAAATACAAAAACATCCGCATATCCTCCCCATTTTATTTTGGTAGAGGGTATGCGATAATTTTTTCTTTCATTCCGTGGACACTGTGTACCTCATTCGGATTTTTCAAGCTCGGTTCTCCATTTGAGTGCGGAATGGCCCCGTCTCCGCAGGTGCCGCAGTCCTTTTTGCACCGCTTTTCGCTATATTGTTTAATTTCTGTCATTGACAAGGTGAATATTTTTGTATATAGTAATAAGACACCCTGGCAATACATCGTAAAAATGAAATTGGAGGTTCCGCATGAAAAGATTCCTGAGTATCCTGCTCGCTATGGTCATGGTGCTTTCGCTCGTGGCCTGCGGCGACAAGAAG
>ULUO01028453.1_pt1 | contig 11152 bp, 7 predicted proteins | sample 1958611 | NCBI WGS metagenome assembly ULUO01 (sample SAMEA4835762, study PRJEB28245) | human gut metagenome | biome: gut microbiome; material: fecal sample | place: Denmark | collected 2008
CCTCTTCCTTCGTTCATTCAACTACCGCCGAAGCAGGGAATGGAATGGAAACCCGAGGCCGAGCGGTCACGAACGAGATCGCGCGAAATTGCTTTCCATTGGCTTTTTCTTTCAGCGGCCCCCAAATAAAAAATCCTTACATATCCTCGATACATAAGGATTTTTTCCATCTCTTACAACCTCTTTATCAAGGCTTTAAGAGCGGAAAACGGGACTCGGACCCGCGACCCTCAGCTTGGGAAGCTGATGCTCTACCAACTGAGCTATTTCCGCAAATGCAGAGGCAAATATACGGTTTTTTCCCTTTATTTCGTCACTTAAAAGGGCAAAAAAATGACGATAGCGAAAAAACTCCAACTTTTTTCAGGACAGACACCGCCGCGCAGTACGAGTGTAGAAGGGAAGGGAAGGGAAGGGAAGGCAAGGCAAGGCAAGGCAAGACAAGGCAAGGCAAGGCAAGGCAAGACCGGCCCCCCTGCAGAAGTTCGGCAGCAGACAAACGCGGAAAGACATTTCTGCCCGCCCCTGCAACGAAACCGCAAACTACGGAACAAAAACGTAAAAGGGTGTCTCGTGAGAAACCGACAAGCCTTCCTGCAACTCACTCCATCTTCAGCACAGCCAAAAACGCTTCCTGCGGAACCTCGACATTCCCCACCTGACGCATCCGCTTCTTGCCTTTCTTCTGTTTTTCGAGCAGCTTGCGCTTACGACTGATGTCGCCCCCGTAGCATTTGGCCGTCACGTCCTTGCGAACGGCCTTCACCGTTTCGCGGGCGATGATCTTGGCGCCGATAGCGGCCTGAATCGCTATATCGAACTGCTGGCGCGGAATCAGTTCCTTGAGCTTCTCGCACATCTTACGGCCGAAATCATAGGCATGATCGACGTAAGTCAGCGACGACAGCGCATCGACCGGCTCGCCGTTGAGCAGAATGTCGAGCTTCGCGAGCTTGCTGGGCTTATATCCCGTCTGGTGGTAGTCGAACGACGCATAGCCGCGCGATATGCTCTTGAGCTTGTCGTAAAAATCGAACACGATTTCGGCCAGCGGCATATCGAAATTGATCTCGACGCGGTCCTGCGTGATATATACCTGATTGAGCAGCGTGCCTCGCTTGTCGATGCACAGTTTGATGACATTGCCCAGATATTCGGTCTTCGTAATGATCTGCGCCAGAATATAGGGTTCCTCGATCGAGGAGATCAGCGTCGGCTCGGGCAATCCCGAGGGATTGTGCACGTCGAGCACATCGCCCTTGGTCGTATGGACCTTGTACGACACGTTCGGAACCGTCGTGATGACATCCATGTCGAACTCGCGGTACAGCCGTTCCTGAATGATCTCCATATGCAGAAGTCCGAGAAACCCGCAACGGAACCCGAAGCCCAGCGCCAGCGACGACTCGGGCTCGTAGGTAAGCGAGGCGTCGTTCAGATGAAGCTTCTCGAGCGAAGTGCGCAGATCCTCGTACTGGTCCGACTCGACCGGATACAGCCCGGCGAACACCATCGGCTTGACGTCCTCGAAACCGGCGATCGCCTCGCTGCAAGGGTTCCGCTGCGCAGTGATCGTATCGCCGACCTTCACGTCCGCCGAAGTCTTCAGGCCCGATATGATGTAGCCCACGTCGCCGGCGCGAAGCTCTTCGCGGGGATGCATCTTCAGCTTCAGTACGCCGACCTCGTCGGCCGTATACTCGCTGCCCGTATTGAACAGTTTGACGCGCTCGCCCTTGCGGAGCGTGCCGTTGAATATTCGGTAATAAGCGATAATTCCGCGGAACGGATTGAACACCGAGTCGAAAATCAACGCCTGAAGCGGAGCCTGTTCGTCGCCTTTCGGGGCCGGAATCCGCTCTATGATCGCTTCGAGCACCTGCTCGATTCCCTGACCCGTCTTGCCCGAAGCGGCCAGAATGCTGTCGGGATCGCAACCGAGCAGGTCGACGATCTGATCCTTGACCTCGTCGATCATGGCCGAATCCATATCGATCTTGTTCATGACGGGCACGATCTCCAAATCGTGATTCAGCGCCAGATAAAGGTTCGAGATAGTCTGCGCCTGAATACCCTGCGTCGCGTCGACCACGAGCAACGCGCCCTCGCACGAGGCGATCGCACGGGATACCTCGTAAGAAAAATCGACATGCCCCGGAGTATCGATCAGGTTCAGCACGTACTTCTCGCCCTTGTAGACATATTCCATCTGGATCGCGTGGCTCTTGATCGTGATTCCCTTTTCGCGCTCGAGGTCCATATCGTCCAGCACCTGAGCCTGCAGTTCGCGCTCCGAAAGCGTCTTGGTCGTTTCGAGCAGGCGATCGGCAAGCGTACTCTTGCCGTGATCGATATGCGCTATGATACAGAAATTGCGGATATTCTTCATACGTTCCTTTTATTCGTACGCAAAGTTAGTTAATTTTGCGAATTCGTAAAAAACGCCGTTCCCATGAATTGTCCCGCAACCGTCTCGCGCTACGCGTCGCTCGTCAAGTTTTCCCATACGATATTCGCGCTTCCTTTCGCATTGGTCGGATACGTGTACGCGCTGCAGTCCAACGGTCTGCCGTTCGAGTGGCCGGTACTGGTCAAGGTGCTTTTGGCCATGGTGCTGGCACGCAACACGGCTATGGGATTCAACCGTTGGGCCGACCGGCGGATCGACGCGCAGAACCCGCGCACGAGCGGCCGCGAGATTCCTTCGGGTACGATCTCCGCGCGCAACGCGTTGTGGTTCGTCGTGCTGAACGCCGTGCTGTTCGTTCTGGTAGCATGGTGGATCAATCCGCTGGCTCTCGCTCTGTCGCCCGTCGCCCTGCTGATTCTCACGGGGTACAGCCTGACCAAGCGCTTTACGGCCTGGTGCCATATCGTTCTGGGCGTAGCGCTCGGAATCGCTCCGATCGGGGCCTATGTCGCCGTAACGGGACAGTTGGCCGTGTTCCCGATCCTGCTCTGCGGGCTGGTTATCACATGGTGCGGCGGTTTCGACATCGTTTATGCATTGCAGGACGTGGAGTTCGATCGCGAGCACGGACTGCATTCCGTGCCGGCTCGCTGGGGAGTCCGGGGCGGTATCGCGATCAGCATCGCACTCCATATGATAAGCGTCTATGCCGTCGTCGTAGCGGGAACCTACTACGACGCTGGCGGACTGTATTGGGTCGGAGCCGCCCTGTTCGTCGGTCTGCTGACTTATCAGCACATGCGCTTCACGCCTCGGAACCTGTCGCGGATCGGTCTCTCGTTCGGCACCATGAACGGACTGGCAAGCGTATGCTACGCAGCTTTCGCCATAGCCGACCTGCTCGTTCGGTACCGGTAGAGCAGGGATTCTGCGCCAATGAAAGGGCGCTCGGGCAACTAAATGCTCACCTGACGCTTGGCCTCCATCAGAATCGTGAAAGCGCGGTGAATGTCGCTGTCGCTGATAACGACGGTAAATTCGTTGGTCGTGCTGATGACCTCGGTGATATTGATGTTATCCCACGCCAATTCCTTGAAAATGTAATAGTAGACGCCCGGACAGATCGTATTCTCGGCGGGCAGTTTGACGGTAATGGACGACAGATCGACCGTTTTGGCGATATTGTTCTCATCGGCGAAAATCTCGTCGACCAGCCCGACGATCGTACTGCTGACGACCAGCGTCGTCTCGTATATCCCCTGTGAAAAGGTACAAAATACGTCCTTCATCGTGCGCACGCGGTCCAGCAGCATGGCCTGCCTCTCGTACAGCGTGGGAGAATTCACGAAGGCATAGTCGGCCAAATTCGACCGGACGATGATGTCGCCTATATTCTCGACGACTTTCTTGAACTTCATCGCCGACATCAGCTCGAGCCGGGGAACCAGCCGGTTGAGCGCCATAATGACAGCGCTGTCGTTGACCTCCTTGCCCACCTTCTTTTCGATTTCGGGCTTGAGCTGTCGTGCCAACGCCGAAAGATTGATCAGCCCTTCCACGAGAGCACCTTCGAGAAAAGGCTTTTTCTTAATGACCTCCTCCACCGCGTTCGGTATTGTAAGCATATCGGTATGTAATATATAATACGGTTTAACGATTCATCGGCCGACGTGCCGGCAGAGAGGCCGCCATTAAAAATGTCCGGCACCGCCATGTGCAAAATTCGACGCCAGTGCAACTTGTTGCAAAAAAAATGAAAATATCGGACAAAAACAAACAATTTAGCATACTTTTGTGCAAAAGTAAAAGTATTGTTTGATTTTACAACTTCATGATCGAATTTATATGATTAAGGTGTTGAAGTTCGGCGGGACGTCGGTAGGTTCGGCCGCAAACATGAAAAAAGTAGCCGAGATCGTCCGCCGCGAGCAGGCTCGTATCACGGTTCTGTCGGCCATGTCCGGGACGACCGACTCGCTGGTCAGAATCAGTCGGGCGGCGGCATCCGGAGATCGGAACGCCATCGAGGAACAGCTCGCCATGCTGACCGACAAATACACGCGCTGCATAGAAGAACTGCTCAGGGAACGCAAGCAGCAAGCGCTCGCGCGAATGAACGCAACTTTCGGGTTGATACGCGACGAAGCGGCCGCCTTCGAGGAATATGAGTCCGAACGGAAAATCATAGCACAGGGCGAGTTGCTGACTTCGGCCATTTTCACGGCCTACCTGCAGGAAACCGGACTGAAGGCCGAATGCCTGTACTCGCCCGACTTCATGGTCAAGGATCCCGGAGAAAAGGTCGACACGGAACGCATCGGCCGGGCACTGGCCCGCGTCGCCGGTGACGACAGCACGTTTTTCGTCGCTCAGGGTTTCATTTGTTCCGACTCGCAGGGCCGGATCGACAATCTCGGCAGAGGGGGGAGCGATTACAGCGCGGCGCTGATGGGAGCGGCCGTCGAGGCGGCCGAGGGACAGATATGGACCGACATCGACGGCATGCACAACAACGATCCCCGTTTCGTCGACAACACCCGTCCGATCCGGACGATGAGTTTCGACGAGGCGGCCGAGTTGGCTTATTTCGGTGCGAAAATCCTGCATCCGGCCACGATTCAACCCTGCAAGGATCACGGGATAGCCGTGCTGCTTAAGAACACGATGGACCCCGAGGCTCCCGGCACGACGATATCGAACCGCGACGACGACACGAAGTCGTTCCACGCCGTCGCGGCCAAAGACGGCATCACGGTCATCCGCATCCACTCGGCGCGCATGCTGATGGCATACGGTTTTTTGCGCAAGGTGTTCGAAATTTTCGAGCAATACCGAACTCCGATCGACATGATCACCACGTCGGAAGTCGCCGTCTCGCTGACCGTCGACAACGACAGCCACATCGACGAGATCGTTCGCGACCTGAGCGCGCTGGGTTCGATCGAAATCGAGCGCGGCAACTCGATCGTTTGCGTCGTGGGACGCATGGAACACGGCGACGCGGGTCTGGCCGCCCGTGTCTTCGAGTGCGTGCGCGGCGTTCCGATCAAGATGATTTCCTACGGAGCCAGCCACCGCAGCCTGGCCATACTGATCGACACGGAGCACAAAAAACGGACGCTGCAATGCCTTAACGACGGACTGTTCTGAATATGGGAGCACGCAAATATATCGGACGACTGCAGGAGTTGCCCACGCCGTTCTACTTCTACGACATGGATCTGCTGCGCAGTACGCTCGCGACGGCCGTGAGCGAAGCTTCGCGCTACGGCTATCGGATACATTACGCGCTGAAGGCCAACTTCGATCCCCGCATCGTCGAAACGATACGACAAGCGGGACTCGGAGCCGACTGCGTCAGCGGGAACGAGGTCCGCGCGGCGATCGAGGCGGGCTTTCCGGCCGAAGGGATCGTTTTCGCCGGCGTCGGGAAAACCGACCGCGAAATCGAATACGCGCTCGGACAGGATATCTTCTCGTTCAACTGCGAATCGGCCGCCGAAATGGAAGCGATCAACGCCATCGCGGAGCGAATGGGACGCAGAGCTCGCGTCGCGCTGCGCATCAATCCCGACGTCGACCCGATGACGCACCGGTACATATCGACCGGCAAAGCCGATAACAAATTCGGCATCTCGTACACCGAGATCGACCGCGTGATCGCCTCGTTGAAGCGACTGAGCCATCTGGAAATCGTCGGTCTGCACTTTCACGTCGGATCGCAAATCGGATGCATGGAAGTGTTCGAGCACCTGTGCGAACGGGTCAACGCGATCCGCTCCTGGTTCCGCGAGCGCGGAATCGTCCTGCGCCACCTGAACATGGGAGGTGGTTTGGCCGTCGACTACGAAAACCCCGACCGGGAACCGATACCCGACTTCGCTGCCTACTTCGCCGTCTTCAACCGCCGCCTCGAAACCGAGCCGGGACAAACCGTCCATTTCGAGCTCGGCCGCTCGCTGGTCGGACAATGCGGCGATTTGGTGACGCGCGCATTATACGGCAAGACGACCGCCGCAGGAACCCAAGTCGTCATCGTGGACGCCGGTATGACCGACCTGATCCGCCCGGCCCTGTACGGAGCCCGCCACCGGATCGAAAATCTGACCTCCTCGGGCAAGCCGCGCACCTATACCGTAGTCGGTCCGATCTGCGAGTCTTCCGACACGTTCGCCACAGGCATCGAGCTGCCCGAAACCTCCCGGGGCGATCTGCTGGCGATCCGGACGGCAGGAGCCTACGGCATGGCCATGGCTTCGCGCTACAATCTGCGCGACCTGCCCGGAGCCGTATACAGCGACGCGCTTCCGACCGGACGGCAATGACCGTCCGGTCGGGCATGCGATCTCGCCCCGGACTGAGGCCCGCAAACCTATATCCGACCGAAGTCTTGTAAAATACGAAGGGGGGGGGAAGTTGATCTTCCCCCCTTTTCGTATTCCCGTCCCGCATGAAATCCGCCCCGCCGCGAATCAACGCGCCAGAAGTTGGCTACTTGACAAACTTTTCGTAACTTTCGCCACATTTCAACCGGCGACAGCGCCCGCAATCGGCCTTGTACGCACGACGCGCGCGACCGGAACGGAGCAAAAAAACATCAAGCGCTATGAAAATATCATTCAACTGGCTCAAACAGTATATCGAAACCGACCTCGACGCCGAGCAGGCCGCCCGAATTCTGACCGACATCGGGCTGGAAGTCGAGGCACTCGAAAAGACGGAATCGATCCGGGGAGGACTCGCAGGAGTGGTCGTCGGCCACGTACTTACATGCGAGAAGCATCCCGATGCCGATAAGCTGCATGTCACGACGGTCGATCTGGGCGACGGCACGCCGACTCAGATCGTCTGCGGCGCCCCGAACGTGGCCGCCGGAGAGAAAGTGATCGTCGCGACGATCAATTCGACGCTTTATCCCACGGGAGAGCAGAACGGATTCAAAATCAAGAAAAGCAAGATACGCGGCGTCGAGTCGCTGGGCATGCTCTGCGCCGAGGACGAAATAGGCGTCGGCACGGCCCACGACGGAATTATCGTGCTGCCGCAGGACGTGCCGGCCGGTACGCCTGCCCGCGACTATTTCCAACTGGAAGACGACTACCTGCTCGAGATCGGCCTGACGCCGAACCGTGCCGACGCGATGTCGCACTACGGCGTAGCGCGCGATTTGGCCGTTTATTTAAAAGCCAACGGCCTGCCCTGCAAGCTGAAGCTTCCGCCGGTGGAAGCCTTCGCACAGGACAGCGACCGGAAAGAAATAACCGTCGAAGTGCAGAATGCCGAAGCCGCGCCGCGATACATGGGCGTCACGATAACCGGCGTGAAGGTGGCTCCCTCGCCCGAATGGCTCCAGCGACGGCTGCGCGCGATCGGAATGAATCCGAAAAACAACGTGGTCGACATCACCAACTTCGTTCTGCACGAAACGGGACAGCCCCTGCACGCGTTCGACGCGGCGAAAATCGAGGGCGGCCGCATCGTCGTGCGGACCTGCCCCGAAGGAACCCCTTTCACGACGCTGGACGGAGTCGAGCGCAAGCTCTCGGCCGACGACCTGATGATCTGCAACGCCCGCGAGCCGATGTGCATAGCCGGCGTGTTCGGCGGGCTCGACTCGGGCGTCACGGAAACGACGACCGACATCTTTATCGAAAGCGCCTATTTCAACCCGGTCTGGGTTCGTAAAACGGCCAAGCGCCACGGGCTGAGCACCGATTCCTCGTTCCGCTTCGAGCGCGGGATCGATCCCGACATGACGCCCTACGCGCTGATGCGCGCGGCCCTGCTGGTCAAGGAACTGGCCGGGGGAGAGATTTCGTCTCCGGTCACGGATCTCTATCCCGTCCGTATCGAGCCGTTCCGGTTCGACGTATCGCTCGACCGGGTTCGCAGACTGATCGGCAAGGAGATTCCCGACGAGACGATCCGCCGGATCGTCGTCGCGCTCGACGTGCGGATCGAAAGCGAACGCGACGGCATACTGAGCGTTGCCGTACCGCCTTACCGGGTGGACGTGCGGCGCGAGGCCGACCTGGTCGAGGATATTCTGCGCATATACGGCTACAATAACGTGGAGATTCCGCAACGCGTCCACTCGACGCTGTCGTACGCTCCGCATCCCGACCGCGACCGGCTCGTCAACCTACTGTCGGACATGCTGACCGCCAACGGTTTCAACGAGATCATGAGCAACTCGCTGACCAAGGCGTCCTATTACGACGGACTGGCCAGCTATCCGGCCGAGCATTGCGTACGGATACTGAATCCGTTGAGCAACGACCTGAGCGTCATGCGTCAAACGCTGCTGTTCAACGCGCTGGAAGCCGTCCAGCTGAACGTGAACCACCGCAACGCGGACCTGAAGCTGTACGAATACGGAAACTGCTACTTTTACGACCCGGCCAAAAAGGAGGAAGGGGGACTGGCTCCGTACTCCGAGCGGGCCAAGGTGTCGATGACCGTCACGGGAAACGACCGTCAGCCCTCGTGGAACGTCGCCGCGCAGCCCGCCGGCTTCTTCACGCTGCGGGCCATGGCGGAAAAGGCGATGCTTCGTTTCGGACTGGACCTGAATGCGGCCGAGACCGAACCGCTCGAAAGCGACCTTTACTCGGAAGCGATCGTCTGCCGCTGGAACGGAAAGAAACTTCTCGAAATGGGCGTCGTGTCGAAAAAGATTCGCAGCCTGTTCGACATCAAGGCCGACGTATACTATGCGGAACTCGACTTCGACACGCTGGTCAGGATCACGCGGAACCACTCGGTCACGGTCTCGGAACTGTCGAAATATCCCGAGGTCCGTCGCGACCTGGCCCTGCTCGTGGACAAGGAGGTAACCTTCTCCCGACTGTACTCCATCGCCCGGAGCACGGAGAAAAAGCTGCTCCGCAGCGTCTCGCTGTTCGACGTGTACGAAGGCGACAAGCTGCCTGAAGGCAAGAAATCCTACGCGCTGAGCTTCATCCTCGAAGACACGACCAAGACGCTGACCGACTCGGCGATCGACCGCGCGATGAGCAATCTGATCCGCGCTTTCGAGCAGCATGCCGGAGCCGAAATCCGCTCGTAAACTCCCGGCGGAAAGAGCGCAAACGAACCGAAAAAACTTAAACGAGAGAATATGCAGGAAAAAATACTGATTCTGGACTTCGGATCGCAGTACACGCAGTTGATCGCCCGCCGAGTGCGCGAGTTGAACGTATATTGCGAAATCCACCCTTTCAACCGCATTCCGGCGCTGGACGCATCGGTGCGAGGCGTCATCCTGTCCGGGAGCCCCTATTCGGTCCGCGACAAGGAGGCCCCGCGCGTCGATCTGTCAGCGATCAAGGGCAAGCTGCCGCTGTTGGGCGTCTGCTACGGAGCCCAGTACCTCTCGCATTGCTACGGAGGCGAGGTCGCTCCCTCGGCGACGAGGGAGTACGGACGGGCCATGCTGTCGAAAACGGAAGGCGACAATCCGCTGATCAGGGACCTTTCCGAGCGGACGCAGGTATGGATGTCGCACGGAGATACGATCGTCCGGATTCCGGAAAGCTACCGGATCATCGCCAGCACGGAGGACGTGCCGGTCGCCGCGTTCCAGATCGACGGAGAGCAGACATGGGGCATCCAGTTCCATCCGGAAGTGTACCACTCGACCGAGGGCAAGCAGTTGCTGAAGCATTTTGTCGTCGACATCTGCGGCTGCCGTCAGGACTGGACTTCCGCCTCGTTCGTCGAATCGACCGTCGCCGAACTGCGCGAAAAGATCGGGCCGGACAAAGTGCTGCTCGGGTTGTCCGGGGGAGTCGACTCGTCGGTAGCGGCCATGCTGCTGCATCGGGCCGTCGGCCGGCAACTGATCTGCATTTTCGTCGATATGGGACTGCTCCGCAAGGACGAGTTCGAGAACGTACTCAAATCGTACGAGTCGATGGGGCTGAACGTGATCGGCGTCCGCGCCGGCGAAAAGTTCCTCTCCGACCTGAAAGGAGTGACCGATCCCGAGCGCAAACGCAAGATCATCGGGCGGGACTTCATCGAGGTATTCGACGCCGAGGCGCAGAAGCTGACCGACGTGCGCTGGCTCGCTCAGGGGACGATCTATCCCGACGTGATCGAGTCGACGTCCGTCAACGGTCCGTCGGCCACGATCAAGTCGCACCATAACGTGGGAGGCCTGCCCGAAAAAATGAATCTGAAGATCGTCGAGCCGCTCCGACTGCTTTTCAAGGACGAGGTGCGCCGTGTAGGCCGTCAGCTCGAGATACCTTCCGACATTCTGAACCGCCACCCGTTCCCGGGCCCGGGGCTCGGCATCCGCATTCTGGGCGAAGTGACGGCCGAAAAGGTACGCATCCTGCAGGAAGCCGACAAGATATTCATCGACGGACTGAAAGAATACGGCCTGTACGACCATGTATGGCAGGCAGGCGTGATGCTGCTGCCGGTCCAGTCCGTAGGCGTGATGGGCGACGAGCGGACCTACGAGAGTTGCGTCGCGCTGCGCGCCGTCACTTCGACGGACGGCATGACGGCCGACTGGGTCCATCTGCCCTACGATTTCCTCGCGAAAATGTCCAACGACATCATCAACCGCGTGAAAGGAATCAACCGCGTCGTCTACGATATCAGCTCGAAACCGCCCGCAACGATCGAGTGGGAGTAAAGCTTCTCCGATCGACGATACGATCGTCACGGATTTCCCCTGTTCGTTGAGAGCAGGGGAAATCTTTTATACGGTCATCGGCTGTACCGCAC
>ULUO01069216.1_pt1 | contig 11024 bp, 10 predicted proteins | sample 1958611 | NCBI WGS metagenome assembly ULUO01 (sample SAMEA4835762, study PRJEB28245) | human gut metagenome | biome: gut microbiome; material: fecal sample | place: Denmark | collected 2008
AAAATCTCCTCCCTGCGGAGATACTGCACCGATGATCGTTACAGAACCGTCCGTTCCATTTAAGTTGTGCATCATTCCAGCTCTCTCATAAAAAGCTGATAATCTGGAAGCTAAATATGCCGGAAATCCTTCTTCTGCTGGCATCTCTTCCAGACGACCGGACAATTCTCTTAACGCTTCTGCCCATCTTGAAGTAGAATCCGCCATGATCGCGACATCATATCCCATATCACGGTAATATTCTGCCAACGTAAGTCCTGTATAAATAGATGCTTCACGTGCTGCTACCGGCATATTGGATGTGTTGGCGATCAGTGTTGTTCGGTCCATCAATGGATTACCACTCTTTGGATCAACTAATTCTGAAAATTCTTCCAATACCTGTGTCATCTCATTTCCACGTTCCCCGCATCCGATATAAATGATAATATCCGCATCGGACCATTTCGCAATCTGATGCTGTGTCATTGTCTTTCCAGTACCAAAACCACCTGGAATTGCCGCAGTTCCACCTTTAGCAATCGGAAACATTGTATCCAGTATTCTCTGGCCTGTTACCAGTGGCACACATGCCGGAATCCTGTCGTGAACAGGTCTTGGAACCCTGATTGGCCATCTCTGGATCATTGTTAACTGTTTTTCCGTTCCATCGTCCAATCTTAACGTGATCATATGATCCTTGATCGCATGTTCTCCATCAGATGCCACAAAAGTAACCGTTCCTGTAAGATCTGGCGGCACCATGCATTTGTGTACGATGGCTCTTGTTTCCTGCACTTGGGCATAGATATCACCGCCATGAAGAACATCTCCTTCATTGACAACTAATTTTGTGTCCCACAATTTCTCCATATCAAGCGAATCTACGCTGATACCTCTTGTGATAAATGCACCTGCATTTTCTGCGATTCTCTCTAAAGGACGTTCAATTCCATCAAAAATGTTATCAAGGATTCCGGGAGCTAATGTGACGGATACTGCCTCCCCGCTTGCTTCCACGATCTCGCCCGGTTTTAATCCTGATGTTTCTTCATATACCTGAATCGTCGTACGGTCTTTATCCAGAGAAATGACTTCTCCAACTAATTTTTCTTTGCCGACATAAACCATTTCTGACATCTTAAATCCAGTATTTCCAGCCAGATAAATGACAGGTCCGTTAATTCCATAAATTGTTCCAGTCTTACTCACCTGTCACACCCCCTTTAAAGGTAAATTCTTCGTATTCTTTCTCCAAAGCACCTGAAAATGAATGATCGATCAAGATATTTCTTCCCGGAATAATCGAACGGATTCCTCCAAGAAAATCTTCTTCGCTGACTGTTACTGTCATTCCAGTTCGTTTTTCGAGGAATTCTTTTTTGTCCTCATCCGAACTGTTAATATAGATTGTCAATGGATTCCCATCTGCGAATCTCGCCGCTTTTGCAATATAGGATACAAGTAATTCTTTATACGCTTCGGTTTTCATGTATTCTTCTGCCATTTCCCGGACTTCCTCAAACAATTTATTTTTTAATTCATTCTGCACTCTGCTTAATTGTCTTCGAAGTTTTAGCTGCCCTTTGGATGTTACTGTATTTAACTGCTGCCTTGCCGATGCTGTTTCGGTCTTGATCCTCGTATCTGCCTGCATCACAGCTTCTTGTTTATGTGTTTTGAACACGCCTTCCAATGCCTTCTGATGCTGATCTATGATTTCATTTCCTCTGGCTCTTGCTTCTTCCATGGCAGCTTCTCTGATATGTGAAATCTTTTCTTCTACTGTCAATGTTGTCACCTTCCTTCTACAGCCGGCTTACAATTTCAATCCAATCGCCTCATTGACATAAGACGTGATAAAATCTTTCTTCCGTCCAGTTCCGTGCCTGTCAGGAATCTCGATCAGAAGCGGCATTTTCCGCTCCAGCTTGATCTCGTCGATCAATTCTGGAAATTCTCTTCCAAATTTCTCTGTCAAAAGCACGATCCCAATCTCTGGATCACTCATAGCTTTCTCGATTGCTTCTTTTAATTCATCCCTTTCATGAACTACGATCCCATCAACCCCGGCTAACCGCATTCCTGTCAATGTATCTACGTTATCGCTGATCAAATACATCTTCATAATTATCACTTCCTGATCTATCCAAGTTTACCAATGATCATAAATGAAATGATCAATCCATACAGACATACACCTTCTGCCAGACCTACGAAGATCAGTGATTTACCTAAAGCACTTGGATCTTCACTGATTGCTCCTAAAGCTGCACTTGCGGCACTCGCTACGGCGATACCACCACCAACACAAGAAAGTCCTGTTGATAATGCTGCTGCCAGATATCCAAGTCCTGTAGCCATTCCTGCATCAGAACCTGCTTGTGCTGCCTGTACCGGATCTGTGACAAACATCATCACTCCGGCGATCACAATGATCCCGAAGAAGAAAAAAGCGTTAAATGCAATACTTCGTTTATAACGTTTCTTTGTTCTCTCTCCATGAAGAAAATAACCAAATGGAATAAATATACTTAAGATTAATGCTGCGATGATCGCTAATTTGATTGCTAATGTCATAACCGATACCTCCTAATTTTCCTTGCCTGCATGATTGTCATACGGATGGAATTCTCTTCCTGATCCCGTATAGAAACGACTGAACATTTCATAATATTCCAGACGCAATACCTGAATTCCGACAACCAGACCTTCTAGTCCACACACGATAATATTTCCAAGAACAATGATGATCCAGTTTGGATTTCCTGCTCCATCTGTGATCCCTCCGAGCATCAGAACAACTTCCATCATAGCCGCATGGCTCACTGCAAATGCCCCGATACGCACAAATGAGATCGTGTTAGAGAAGAAACTTAACATCGTCTCGAACAATTCAAAAAATCCCTGCACCAGAAACATTCCAACGCCGCCTTCTGCTTTTGGTTTCTTTCCTTCCACGAGCTGTCCTAATGGTTCTTTTAATAAGAACATGATCACTGGAATTCCAAGGAAAATGATCATCATGATATTTCCTGGTGTTTTATGACCTGTCATATAAAGCACGATCGTTAAGACAAGGAATCCATAAAATACAAGTCCTGCAACTCCATTTGGGCTGAAGAATAAATTTTCTTTATCCCCACGTTTCTTTGCATTGATGATCTGAAATACCATCGCAAGCAGGATCAGTGCCATACCAAATGCAACTGCCACGATAAATACAGTATTTAACTGCCCAACAAACGGTAATTTCATCATCGCATGCATTGGCGATAACCACATTGGTTTAATGATCGTTCCTTCAAATCCAAAGAAGCTTCCAAACATAAAGCCAAAGAATGTAGAAAAAATTCCGGCAACAGAAATGATTCCTGCTAGATTCCATTTCTTGATCTTATATAGTAATCCCCCGCCGATAAACAAACACAATCCCTGACCAACATCCCCAAACATCGCTCCAAAGATAAAGGTATAAGTCAGTGCCACGAAAATGGTTGGATCCATCTCATCATGGGATGGCAGTCCATACATTCTGATAAACATTTCAAATGGTTTGAAGAATTTGGGATTCTGTAATTTCGTTGGTGGATCACCGAAGAATTTTTCTCTTCCTTCTTCAACAATGATCGTGATCCTATCATCATCTTTTGTCTCCTCAATAAATGCCTGTGTATCTTTTTCACTCATCCATCCACAGAGAATGTAGTAATCTTCCTGTTCTTCATTTTCCATACAGGCTGCCATTTTACGCACATCGAAGTTATTGGATAATTCTTCTAACTTATATCTCGCTCCTCGAATCTTCTTTGCCTTGACTGATAAGAAATCTTTCATCTGTTTCTGGACATTTTCGATTTCTTTTTCAATCTCATCGATCTGATTTCTTAAATTTCTGCAAATCTCTGCCGGCATTCCTTCGTAATCGTCTGGAAGTGCGATATTTTCAAAATGCAAAGATTTAAAAGTAGAATCAATCTTTCCCATCTCCTTATGTGCCGCAAAATAACATCCATACACATAATTTTCATTTCGGATTCCTTCTAAAAAAATTGCATTGAGATCATCGAATAAATATTTTTCAAGTTTCTGATAATACTCTACGTTTACTCGTCCGAATCTGACTTTCATATATTGATAGCCATAAACTTCTTTTAAATTTAACTCTAAAGGCTGAAACGGTTCAAGTTCATGAAGTTTTTCTAATAATTCTTCTTTCTGCTTCTTTAACCGGTCTTCCCTTGCCTTAAGGTCCAGATAATCATGATTGAGATCCCTGATCATTGTCAGGATCTCATCTGCCGTAAGAGATGTATCCATCTCTCCTTTTGGCTGTGCAAGCATCAATACATACTGTTCCGCTTTAGAAAGCGGTTCTTTGTAAGGATTCACATCCATAAACGGCATGAGGTTATCTGTCGTTTTCAATTCTGTGATCGCATTTTCCAGCTGCATTTCGTATTTGGAAAGGTAAGATGCACTTACCCTGTCAATATCAGTTCTCGGTCCGGAAATGCTTAAGAATTTCATCTTTACGATCATGATGCATTACCTCCTTGACGTCGTTGCTTTTGCACCAGATACTGTAATGTCTCCCGTTGTGATAATCCATAGCGAATACATTCCAGTGCCGTGGTGATCTTATAAATCTCTTCCTCCTTTAAAAATAAATATTGTTGTATACTTGCCAGAGAATACGGATGGTTTCTGTAAGCGATCGTTAAGATATGTTCCACACATTCATTCACAATACTCTCAATCTGCACCTGTTCTCCGAACTCATATTTCTTTCCGTAATAAGTTTCATTTAATCTTCTTTTGAATTCTTCCACTGATGGCGCTTCGACCAGATCTTTAAATTCCTGATTCGAAAGTTTATGTTGAATCGGAATTAACAATGTGTAAATATCTGGTGCGAGCATATGGTAATATTTCTTTGCTCGGTAAATCCATTGAAGATTTAATAGATCGATCTTTGCTCCTAATTCTTTAGTCAGCATTTCCTTATCTTTTTTATCCCAATTTCCCTTGCGTTCTTTCCACATCATAGAAAAATAATATAAATCCAATGCCAGTTCATAATCCGCTAATGTCGATGCCCCTGACTGTCGGATTCTTGACAGTGGTGCGTAATATTCTGTATTCTTCAGGTAATCTACCAGATGATCAATATTCTTTGCCGTCACTAGCTGATCAATCCGTATCTTTGAATATTTATCAAAAAATGGCTTTTTGTAATTCAGATCAAATGGTACATTACTGTGATTAAATACAATTCTTAAGCAATATCGAACCAAATCTACTTCATACCGCTTCATAAAGATCTTTAAAAAATCTTTTTGTTGCATATCTGCGAAACGATAAAGTCTTGTGTAATCATCATATAATGACTGGATCAGGACTTTTTCGATATTACCTCTGTGATACAGTGATTCATCCATCTGTGTGATAAATTTTCCGTACGATTTTGTCTGTTTCAGATATTCAATGATATCTGTCACTGTATCCATAGAAGCCAGCTGTTCATAATCCTGTGGTTTTAAAAGCTTTGCACGCATTGCTGCGACTTTCGTCACAATTCCGCTGTAGCGCATCACATTTCTCAATGCTATCGCCTCCTATACTTTGATCACCCGCTCTAATATCTGTTTTGCATATTCGCTGTGATGTTCTTTGAAGTCTTGTTTTAAAGATTCTATTTCATTGTTATTCTGTTCTTCTTGTTTCTTTAGAAGTTTTTCCATGTTTGTTGCAAGATCCGACTGAATCTTTAATATCTTTTCGTTCGTCTCCTTTTCCATATCTGCATCAAATGCATCCCTCTTTTTCTGCATCTGCATTTCCATCTGATGCTTTTGTTCCTGCGCATTATCTACGATCGCACGCGCTGTCTTTTCGATCTCTGAAAGTTTCTCTGCTATTCTTTCCATCAGTAAAACCTCCTTTCATACCAACCATTGTAGTCCTTTCTATTTATTTTTGCTAGTATTTTATCTGTTTTTTTGCGTGTATTTAGCAATTATTCACAATTTTTTGACAGTTTTCATGCAATGTTTTACAATCTGTTGTATTATTATTTAAAATGATCGACCTTCCCACAATAATTCGCGATCGTTTTGATCAACACCTCAGATTCCAACGGTTTCGCCAAATGCTCATTCATTCCCGCTTCCAAAACTCTCCTACGATCTTCCGTAAATGCATTCGCTGTCATCGCAATGATCGGAATATCTCTGGCATTTTCTTTATTGCTCCATCTTATATATCTCGCTGCTTCTAATCCGTCCATCACCGGCATCATCACATCCATTAAAATAATATCAATTTCTCCTAGTTTCGATTCTTTGAAAATTTCCAATGCTTCTTTTCCATTAAATGCCTTAATTACATTCGCCCCGGCACTCTCCAGAACAAATTCTGCAATTTCCATATTCAATTCATTATCTTCGGCAAGCAATACATTGACACCCTTGATCGATGCTTTTTTTATCTCTTTTGTCTTAAGTTCTTCGTGCTTTATATTATGATCGATCTGAAATGGAAGCTCAATATAAAACGTCGTTCCCACACCTTGCTCACTCTCAAATGAGATTGTTCCTCCCATTTTCTCTACAAGACTTTTTGTAATCGGCATCCCAAGTCCCGTTCCACCATAAACTGTTCGTGCCCCTGCTTTTTCCTGTGCAAATGGCTCATAGATCGTCTTTTGGAATGATTCACTCATTCCAATTCCAGTGTCTTCACATTTAAATCGAATAATAATAGTATTGTAATTTTTCTGAATTTCATTAAATTCTATGCAGATCTTTCCATTATTTTTGTTATATTTGATCGCGTTTGTTAAAATATTCATCACAACTCTTTTTACATGCACTGGACTTCCGATCAAATCTTCATGAATCACATTATATTTATGTACAACTATATTGATTCCTCTCTCTCTAGCCTGTTTTTCAATAACCGTTCGAATCTCTTGAAACAATTGAAAGAAATTAAAACTTCTTCTCTCCAGGATCACTTCTTCCGATTCCAATTTTCCCATATCCAAAACTTCATTGATCAATTCTAGTAAGAAGCCTGATGCTTCCCATATTTTTTTGCGGCATTCTGATTGTTTTTCTATATCACTTTTATAATAATCTCCAACTTCTACCATTCCCCGGATTCCATTGATCGGTGTCCGGATATCATGGCTCATTCTTTGCAGAAATTCTGTTTTGGCAATATTGGCTTTCTTTGCTTCTTTTGCTGATTTTTCTAATTCTCTTTTATACTCTTCTTCTCGTTGTTTCTGAATGCGTTCATATTGTTGATTGGATCTTGCTTTGATCGTCATTAAGATTGCCACAAAAATTCCATATAAAATAACCGCTATTCCAATGTTACTCGTCAATGTTTTTACAAGATTCCTGTCTTCTGCATACACGTAAATATAATAATTTCGTCCCTTATCAAGACTTGTAAAATATTGTTTAATACCGTTTCGGATGATTGCAAACTGTCCTACTTTTACACTTTGTCGGATCTCATTAATAATAGAATCTTCCTGTACCTTTGTATCAATTAATTTTTCATCATTTGATGCTATAATATCATTTCCATTTGTGATTACGATCGTTCCATCATTTTCCCGCTTATATCCAGCAAGCACGTTTTGGATTGTAAGATTATTGTTTTTCGCATATTCGGTTTTTACATACTGATATCCTATAACCGTTCCTTTTGCATCCTTTCTTCCATACGATGCCAGATCAATATAGCCTCCATTTTTCAGCTCAATTCTTGCCATATATGATTTTTGTGGATAATTCTTTACATCACGAAGTGTTTCTTTCTCCATGACATAACCCAAAACTTTTTTAAATCTTGGTCCAGTATGATATTGTGCAATTTGTTTATTCTTATCATTTAATACAATAATCCCCGTAAGTCTTTGTTCCCTTGCATACTGTTTTAAATATTCTTTTTCCAATGCCTGTTTATCTGTTTTGAAATTTCTCGCTGTCTGCTGGACTTTTTCAACCATTCTGACAAGACTTCTTGCTTCAACTGCTTCATTAAAACTGTTATACATGGAATATTGATCCTTGATGTATTCCATCGTCGAATGAATCCTGTTTTTGGTATTGTTTGTTTCTATTTTTACGGACACAAAAAGAACTGTCAAGACAACGATCACACAGCCAACAATACTCAATGTCCATAACCTTTTATCCGCTTTATCTCTCAAGGCTGTTCACCTCCAGATATTTTTCTGCATCAGGAACATATTTTTGTAGAATTTTTTTGGCACTTCCATCTTTGACCATTGCTTTTAATGTCTTTGACAGTTCTTTTTCTATTCCTCTTTTATCATTTTTTGCAAACGCAACACCAATTCCAGTCTCAAGAATATCTTCATCAAGAATTCTGTATTTTGCTTCAAAATCAGACATATACTGTCTGATCGAGATCTCATGTGCTGCAATAGCGTCTACATATCCTCTGCTCAGAGAAGTATAGATCAATTCTCTGTTTTCCATACTGTAGACTTGTTTTACTTTTGGTATTTTGGGATCTGTTTGTTTTAGAAATAATTCCTCTGGTTTGGTTGTAGACTGAACCGCAATGATTTTATTCTTAAGATCAGACAACTTATTGATCTTGCTGCTGTCGTTCACTGCGATCACCTGACGGCTCAGCATATAAGGACCTGCCCAGTGATAATCATTTTCTCTTCCTGTCACTGAAAAGCACGCCCATATACAATCTATTTTTCCTTGTTCCACAAGATTTTTCTTATTCTCCCAATCAATATTTACAAAGACCGGCTTATAACCCATACGATGAAAGGCTTCTCTGGCAAATTCTACATCGATTCCTGCCATATTGCCATTCTCATCGGTATAGTTAAATGGCGGATAATTGTCTCCACCGATCATAATCTCTTTGTTCGCATCTTTTGTTGTTTTTCTAGTCTGATCTTTTGTCTTTCCACATGCACAAAGAAAGCAGCCTAATACGAAAAAGACCATGACTTCAATCATAAGCTTCTTTAACTGCATAGTTTACCTCGTATGATCTGTTTGTAAATAATGTCCTAAACTCTTGTAACCATTGCCATCAATCTTCTTTGTTTTGCATATAATTTCACTGTATTAGATACTCTCTGATAGACAATATTGGCATCAAATGGGCGGTTAATATAATCAGAAACTCCCATCTCATAAGCTCTTCTGATATAATTCGCAGAATCCTCACTTGAGATTATAATAACTGGAATATCTGAGATTAAACGCTCTTCTTCCATATATTTCAAAACTTCAAAACCATCCTTTTCTGGCATAATGATATCTAATAGTACAAGCGAAATTTTCATTCCATATTCATCGATCTTATGCAATGCTTCATTTCCACCATCAGCTTCTATGATTTCGTAGGTTTCCTCTAAAATCTCTTTCAAGATCGCACGGTTAAATTCTGAATTATCAACGATCAAAATTTTAGGTTTATTCTGAATTTTTTCCTTTTTAAATATCGTTTTATCACATTCTGTTATGACCTGTGCCTTATGATCTTTTGCCTTATACATCAACTGGTCTGCTTTCGCGATCGCCTCATCGATCTGCCCATCTTCCGATATCACTCCTCCAATACTTGCTGTAAGCTTCAATCTAGAGCAGTTTGGAATCGTTGCATTCTCAATAGCCTCTTGAATCTGAAGCAGTTTTCCACGCAAAGTACCTCTTACCATATCCGACAAGATCAATAAAAATTCATCTCCGCCATAACGTATTAACTTATCTGTCTTGCGAATACAATTCTTGATCACATCCGCAACAATACAGAGAACCTGATCTCCCATATCATGTCCATAAATATCATTATACAATTTAAAATCATCCAGATCGATCATCGTAACCCCTGCCGAATTCTGCATATTACGAATCTCATCTTCAAAATATCTTCGATTGTAAACGCCTGTTACCGGATCTATGTATAATTTATCCTGATACCCTTTTAACTTGCCAACAAGTTTGTCCCTTCCATCGGTATCGATCAACGTATCATTCTCAAGATGCTTAACAAGTTCCATGACACATGCTTCATCATCTATTTCCAAATATCTTGAAATCACCAAAAAAACATCTGCATCCAAAAATTCCAGTTTTGTTTTTTGTTTCTTCTCCGCGTATGCTTTCATTGATGTACAATTCTCACATGGTTTATTCTTCTTCCAAAAATCATAGCACTGACACATTCCAATTTTTACTCCGATGCGTGGATCATCTTGCATCTGCTCAAAAAAATCCCCCTCCAAAAACCTGACAACATCAAATACTTTCTCCAGCATTTTAGCTTCTTCTTCTGCCTGTTGTCTGGTTATCTTTACATTCTGGTTCACTTCTTATCCCCTTCCTATTTTTATTTGATATATTCCCCTAATTCACTTAAATACCCTTTTATGATAGCACATCATTTTGTCGTTTTCCATCGAGAAACCTGAATTTTACAAAGATTTCCTAAATTAATATCAAATTTATTTTTTTATATACAAAAAGAAGGGCGATATAACATTAAAGTATGTGTATCTCCCTTCTTATTCTTATGATCTTTTATAATACTTTGCTTAAAAATGCCTTTGTTCGCTCTTCCTGTGGATGGTCAAAAATCTGTTCTGGTGTTCCTTCTTCAAGGATTCCTCCACCATCCATGAAAAATACACGATTAGCAACTTCTCTTGCAAATCCCATCTCATGAGTTACGACAACCATTGTCATACCTTCTTGGGCAAGCTGTTTCATAACTTCTAATACTTCTCCAACCATCTCAGGGTCAAGTGCTGAAGTTGGTTCATCAAACAGCATGACTTCTGGTGATAATGCCAGTGATCTTGCGATCGCTACACGCTGTTTCTGTCCACCAGATAACTGCGCTGGATAATTATCAGCTTTATCACCAACGCCTACACGGTTTAACAATTCCATCGCTTTTTCTTTTGCCTGCTCTTCTGTCATCATCTTGTGACGGATCGGAGCTAATGTAACATTCTCAAGGATTGTCAG
>ULUO01064642.1_pt1 | contig 10958 bp, 15 predicted proteins | sample 1958611 | NCBI WGS metagenome assembly ULUO01 (sample SAMEA4835762, study PRJEB28245) | human gut metagenome | biome: gut microbiome; material: fecal sample | place: Denmark | collected 2008
GGGATTGCAACACCGGGGATTGCAACACCGGGGATTGGAACCTTTCTTCTTTTAATACTGGTTGTTTTATGACAGAAGAACAGAAGATTATGCTGTTCGATAAACCTACTGACTGGACTTACCGTGACTGGATCAATTCTGATGCACGTTATGCGTTGACCAATATTCCTAAGAATGTGGTTGAATGGGTTTCTTCATACGATATGACGGATGAAGAAAAAGAGAAATACCCAACTTATGAAACAACAGGTGGCTATCTGAAGGTTCTGGATGAATCAGAGTCAGCACAGATCTGGTGGGATGGCCTGACTGAGGGTGCCAAGAATACCATAAAGTCATTACCGAATTTTGATGCAGAAATTTTCAGAAAATGTACAGGAATCAAAGTAGAAAGTGAGGATAAAAGTAATGAGTAAAGTTGTAGAAATGTTGAAAGAAAAAGGTATTGCTGAAAGAATCCAGCGTAACGTGGATAGAAGCGTTGCATTATTTGGGAAGGATGTACCACAGGAAGAAATTGACAAGTCTGTAAGAATAATTCTTGATTTTGAGTTACATAGAAATCCTGAACTTAGTGACGCATTTGCAGAGTATGCGCTTGATCTTGCAATGGATAGCGTAGTGAAAGAACTGGGAATCAAATACAATCCTGAAGCTGCAAAGAATCTGTCTGATTTTGATAAAGCAATGTATTCAGCAGTGGACAGGCTGGTAAAAACCATATGCCCGTTTTAAATTTTATGTCCCATCAGCAGCAGGCCCTTGACCAGACAGAATCATTCAACAGATGCGCATATTACTTGGACATGGGCCTTGGTAAAACTTTTGTCGGTGCAGAGAAAATGTACTTGCTGAATAATGACGTAAATCTGGTGGTCTGCCAGAAATCAAAGATTGATGACTGGGTGGATCACTTTGAAAAGTACTATCCAGATTATGAAGTGTTCAACCTGACAAAGAAAACACAGGTGGTACGGTTCCGGGAATTGATTGACACCAGTACCATCTATGACTATAAAAAACAGATTGTCGGTGTTATCAACTATGATTTGGTGTACAGGCGTTCATATATCACTCATATAAAGGATTTTACTTTGATGTTGGATGAATCTTCATTGATACAAAATGAGACTACACAGCGAGCAAAATTCATTCTGAGATTACAACCAGAAAGCGTTGTTCTGTTGTCAGGTACACCAACATCCGGTAAATATGAAAAGCTGTGGTCACAATGCAAGCTGCTGGGATGGGATATAAAGAAAAAAGCATTCTGGGCTTCCTATGTAGATACAGAATGGGTAGAACAGGGACAGTTTAAACGGGAAGTTGTTACTGGGTATAAACACGTGGATCATCTGAAAAAGAAACTGGCACAACATGGGGCAGTATTTATGAAAACGCAGGAAGTCATTGAACTGCCTGAACAGATTGAACAGAAGATTTATGTGAAACCTACCAAAGAGTACAGACATTTCATGAAAAATGGTTATCTGGTTTTAGATGATGGTACGGAACTGGTAGGTGATAACAGTCTTACTAAGATTTTGTATGCAAGGCAGTTATGTGGAATGTACCATCAGGAGAAACTGGATGCATTCAGGGATTTATTGGAATCAACAGAAGACAGGGTGATTGTTTTCTACAATTTTAATGAGGAACTTACAAGGCTAAGGAAAATATGTGAAGCACTTGACCGGGAAGTAAGTTTTGTGAATGGTTCAGGGCGTTCAATGTATGCCTATGAGTGTGTAGAGAACAGCGTGACATTTATTCAGTATCAGGCCGGTGCAATGGGTGGAAATTTTCAGAAAGCAAATAAGATCATTTACTATACCCTGCCACTTGGCAAAGGATCCTGTGATTTATGGGAACAGTCAAAGAAACGTATTCACCGTATAGGACAGGATAAAAGTTGCTTTTATTACTACCTGCTGGTGAAAGGCAGTTTTGAGGAAAAGAATCTTGCAGCATTGAGAAAGGGGAAGGAACTGACAGATGAGTTGTTTGAAAAATAGAGTTTTAAAGCTGATTACACTTATCAATGGTATCTCATTTTTATATTTTGGTAGTCTGTTAGATTCCTATTCCTGGATTCCTGGGATCATTTGCTGTATCAACTTTGCATGGTTGACACTGTTTGCTTATGCGAACGGATATACATATAAATCTGAGAAGGGAGAAGAAATGGAAGAAATCAAAGAACAGAGAAAGACAGTTTGTGAATTTCTGACGGGTGACAAACGGACAGAATACATAGCTGACATTACGGAATTGGTGTACAACCTTATTTCTGGGATATGTGATGTTTCAGACAAATATCAGGTTGACCGTGACAGTTCAATGGAATATGCGGCTAGTGTTATTACTGAAATTGCAACAACTGCATCCATTCAGAAATTTGAAACAGAACTTGTGAAAAGAGGTGAGTAACACGGCAGCAGAGAAGAACTTTGAAAATAAGGTGAAAACCTTCCTGAAGGGAAAAGGATTCTGGTTCCTGAAATACTGGGGTGGTGCAGCTTATACCAAAAGTGGGATTCCTGATTTACTGGTGTGTATGTATGGTAGATTCCTTGGACTTGAGGTAAAAGCACCGAGAGGGGAACCATCAGAGTTACAGCTTTACAATCTTGAAAAAATCAGAAAAGCTGGTGGACGTGGGATTTTACTGTACCCAAAAGATTTTGATAATTTCAAGGAATTTGTAGCAGATACTGAAAAGGGAAATTCCTGGTACTTGGACAATATTGAGTTTCAGGATCAGTGGAAAGAAAAAATAAGAAAGAGAGGATAAATAAACATGGCAAAAAAGAAAGTTGAGGAAATGACAGCAGAGCAGGTTGCAACAGGTACATTAGAAAATGAGGTTGCAGAAGGGGCGAATGAGAAAGCAACTGCGGTTGAATACAATTACCCAGATATTATCAGGGAAGAACTGATTAAGACCGGGCGTGATGGAGTCCTTGACCTGATTGAGTATATGAGAGAATGCGGATTTTTTGAAGCTCCCGCATCTGGTGGAAACCATTCACATGAAAAAGGTGGACTGGCAGCACATTCAGTCAATGTAATGTTTACTGCTGAAAAAATCGGTGTCTCCCTGCTGGGTGGTGCAGGCTACAATAAAATCAAGGATAGTGTAGTGATTGCCGCCTTATTGCATGATCTCGGTAAATGCGGCGATTATGGAAAACAGATGTATATTCCAAACATCCTGAAATCCGGTAAACAGTCAGATGCTAAACCATGGAAACGTAATCCGTCACTGTTACCGCTGGATCATGCAACCAGATCAATTAAACTTGCAACCCTGTTCATTGATCTGACAGAGGAAGAAGAATTTGCTATCAGATATCATGATGGACTGTATGAAACTGCAAACTATGGTGTAAAGGGGCATGAAACACAGCTTTATATGATCCTTCACTGGGCTGATATGTGGGCCAGTAAGGTCATTGAGGGTAATAACAATCCAGAGGATGAAGAATAAGAAAGAGAGGTGTAGAAAAAGATGAATGATGAGTGCATCATGAAGTGTCAGGAACTCAAAAGACTTGCAAATGAAAATAAGGAATTAACCAAAAAGAATCTGTATTTGCAGAAAGCAAATGAGGACTTAAAAGGTATTATTCGTACAATATCCCTTACATCTGAAAGAGTGGTTTCAGAACAGCTCAAAGTTTGCGGATGTGTTGAAATTGAGGGTACAAGAACCAGTGCAGCATATCAGGATATGGTTGGTATTTTACTGTGTGAAAATTATACAGTACAGCTTAAACCATTAGATGATAGAAAAAGATTAAAAATTACTATTTATGAAAGAGAGGTATAAGAATTATGGCACAGAAAGTATTAATCATGGGTGAGTCTGGTACAGGTAAAAGTACCAGCATGAGAAATTGTGATCCGGCTATTACAGCAGTAGTAAATCCAGTAGGTAAACCATTACCATTCAAGAATCATTTTGAAACACTGGATAATGTGACAGATGCAAGAGAAATTATCAAGTACATGAAGGAACAGGTCAAAGCTGGTAAAAAGCTGATCGTGGTTGATGATTTCCAGTATATCCTTGCCATCCCTTACATGAACAGAATCAAGGAAACTGGATGGGACAAGTACAATGATTTCGGTGCAAATTACTTTGAGATCATTGATGTGTGCAAAGACTTACCGGATGATGTGGTAGTTGCTTATATGACCCATCTGGAAACTCTGGACAATGGACTGACTACAGTTAAGCTAATCGGAAAACTGTTAAGAGAGAAGATCACTATTGAAGGACTGTTTACAATCGTTCTGAGAACTGGTGTATATGAAGCTAAATATTACTTTTACACTCAGAACAGCGGAAAAGATACAGTTAAGTCACCTCTTGGAATGTTCCAGAATTACGCCATTGATAATGATCTGAACTATGTGTACGACAAGATTAAAAATTATTATGAACTGGGTACATATAAGTCAGATGAAGAAATGGACAAAGAGGACCAGAAAGTAGCAGGTGATATTGAAAAACCGGATGCTTCCGGCAGACGTTCCAGAACCAGAAAAGCAGAACAGAAAGCAGAACCAGTTGAAAAAGCTGAAAAGACTACAAGAACACGCAAGAGCAGGGCTGAGGTAGAAGCTGAAAACCATGAGAAACTTGTGGAGTATCAGGAAAAAGTAGATGAAGCGATTCAGGAAGCAGCAGGTGATTCTGAAGAAGTTGATTTTGATGTTGCGGCAGAAGCGGCTGCAAGTGTACCTGCCCCTGAGTTACAGAAACCACCAAGAAGAACACGCAAGGAAAGAAAGACCGCTGAACAGACAGTTGAACAGTCTGAACCAGTTCAGGAAGAACCAGAAGTTACTGAGTCTGAATCTGATAAAACGGATGCCGCACCAGAAACTGAAGGTGCAATGAATGCACCGGAACCACCGGTCAGAGGGCAGAGAAGACGCAGAACCAGACAGTAATCAGATAACAAATAAATTTATATAAATGAAAGGTTAAATAGGTGAATTATTATGGCAGTAGATTTCAGTGCATTTGACAAGAAAGTTGATCTTGACGCATTACAGGAAGAAGTAAAGAATGCAGATCTTTCTTCCTTTGAGGATGTCCCGGACGGTACTTATATTGTTGGCTTCGATAAAATGGAAATTAAGCCGACAAAAGCGAAAGACAAGCTGATGTTTGCGGTACAGTGCAAGATCAAAGAAGGTCCGCATAAAGGCAGACTGCTGTTTTTCAATCGTGTAATCTCTGGAAACAAGACTTCTGAAAAATGGAATGATGGTAAGGCTATCAAGTCCGTTTGCACATGGCTTGACAAGCTGGAAACAGAAACCGTACCGGAATTTTACAATTATTCTGACTTTGCTGATTGTATTCTTGACATCTTTCAGGAAGTGCAGGGAAAGGTTGAAGCTGAGGTTGATTGGGCTGCGAAAGATTTCAACCCTATCACTATCAATGAGGTGTTTGACTGCTAATTAAGTTATGGGTGGGATAGCAATATGTTATTCCACCCTGCATTTGAAAAGGTGACAGGATGATATTTTACGATTTTGAGGTTTTTGAACGTGACTGGCTTGCAGTTTTCATTGATGTGACGAATCAAAAAGAACACGTGATAATCAATGACAAGGATAAGTTAAGAACCTTATATGAGCGAAATATGAGCAATATATGGGTTGGATTTAACAACCGTCATTATGACCAATACATCATGAAAGGGATTCTGTTGGGGTTGGATCCAAAGAAGATCAATGATTGGATCATCATTCAGGGAAAAGAAGGATGGCAGTATTCAAGAGTATTTAATAAACTTCCAATGATAAATTATGATGTTATGCCTAACCCACCTGTTGGTCTGAAGACCATGGAAGGTTTCATGGGTAGTAATATCAAGGAAACAGAAGTACCCTTTGATATCAAAAGAAAGCTGACTGAGAAAGAAATAGAACAGACAGTTTTTTACTGCCGGCATGATGTTGAAGAAACTATAAAAGTATTTCTGGAAAATGTAGATGTATTTAATGCCATGCATGAAATTGTACAGGCGTTCCCGGAATATGTGAGTCTATCCGATATCGGCAACAGTGAAGCCAGAATTACAGCAAAAGTTCTTGGGTGTACAAAACAGGACTTCAATGATGAATTTGATTATTTCTTTCTTCCGTGTCTGAGGCTGAACAAATACAAATATGTTCAGGATTGGTTCAGTACAGCGGTAAAAGACTGTACTGAAGAAATGAAGATAAATTATGCAAAAGCCAAAGAAAACTATGAGAAAGCCAATAGTATAAAGCTGAAAAAGAAATGGAAGTCAGAGATGGAAAAGTGTGACTGGACAGATTCTTTTCGGTGGCAGAAATATTTTTATAACCGTTCACTGGAAACGGTAGTTGCTGGGATTCCTCATACATTTGGCTTCGGTGGTTTGCATGGTGCAACTGAAAAACCAATTCATAAAACAGGGCAGATATTACACGTTGATGTGAACAACTACTATCCTTCAATGCTGATTGCATGGGGACTTGTCACCAGGGCAGCAGGTAATGACAACTATCCGAAGGTATACGTGACCAGAAAGAAAATGAAGAAAGCGCAAGTTCAGGCGGCAAAAGCAGGTAATAAACCACTGGCTAAACAATGGAAAAAGGCCCAGTTACCATATAAGAAAATGCTTAATGCGCTGTCAGGTGCCATGAAAGATAAAACGAACCCTGCATATGATCCACGAAATAACAACTGCATGTGTATCAATGGTCAGCTTATGTTGTTGGATCTGATTGAACATCTGGAAGTGATACCTGGATTTGAATTGATCCAGTCAAATACTGATGGTCTTATTATCTGGATTCCTGATACTGATGAAGCATTTGAAATGGTTGATGATATTTGCTGGGAGTGGGAACAGCGTTGCAGTACAGACAAATGTTCTATCCTGTTGGAACTTGATAATATCTCTGAAATCTATCAGAAGGATGTAAACAATTACTTATGGATTTCAGCTGATGGTGATGTGGAAAGAATCGGTAAGTATCTGAAAGGTCTTTCAGCGGTTGATTATGATCTTCCAATTCTGAATAAAGCCCTTGTTGATTACATGGTCAAAAAGATACCAGTGGAACAGACAATAAATCAGTGTGATGATCTGAAAGAGTTTCAGAAGCTAGTGAAACTGTCAGATAAATATTCACATGTAGAACATGAACACTGTATACCTGTCCAGCGTGTTGAGGGTGTCAGGGTAAAACATACATATTACGATTATCCTAAGACTCAGCGGTATACATATAAGTCTTATCGGGTATTTGCTTCAAATGAGTTGCAGGATGGTAGGATATTAAAGTGCGGCGGTTCCCGTGGTAAACCTGAAAAGTTCGCAGATACACCAGATCATTGCTTTATATACAATGATGATGTAAATGGGGTAAAGGTACCGCAGAACCTGGACAAACAGTGGTATATAGACTTAGCAAAAAGAAGATTGAAACAGTTTGGTATTGCAGCATAGTACCGGAAAGGTGGGGATGATGGCAAATGTTCAAATGACAAAAGTGCAAATGTGGAATAGATACAAAGCATTAAAGAAAAAAGATTACAACTGGACATGTATATGTCCGGTATGCAGTAAACAGATATATGAAAAGGATCCTGATATTGAATATGTAAAAACAAAGCGTGGGACTGAGATTTTTATACATACGCAATGTATCAAAGAATGGGACAAGTAGGTGGTTGAGGGATGCTCTATAAAGGATATATTGAAACCAAAGGAAAAGCAGCAGTTGAAAAATTTAAGAATAAGACCAGGTTCAAGACTTATGAGCAGGTGAAAGATCTTCCCGGTTTCGGGGGCGTTCTGGAAAATGACACTATCCTGATAGACATTGATGATTATGAACAGTCAGAAATCATGATGGATATTGTTGAAGACTATCAGCTTGATTGCAGAGTATACCAGACTACCAGAGGAAAGCACTTCCTGTTCAAAAATCATCAGGTAACAAGGAACCACACACATGTGCCGCTTGCTATTGGACTGACGGCAGACATCAAATGTGGAACCAGAACATCATATGAGGTTATCAAGATCAATGGTGAAGAACGTTTCATTGAATGGGATATTGAAGAAGGTGGTACATATCAGGAGTTACCGAAGTGGATGCTTCCTGTAAAGGCTGCCACTGATTTTATTGATATGGATGCAGGAGATGGTAGGAATCAGGCCCTGTTCAACTACATTCTGACACTCACAGCAAATGGTTTTACGGTGGATGAAACAAGGGAAGCTATCAGGATCCTAAATAAATACGTCCTGAAAGAATCACTTTCTGATGAAGAACTGGAAGTGATCCTTAGAGATGAAGCCTTTCAGAAACCTGTGTTCTTCAATGGTACTACATTTTTATTTGAACGTTTTGCAGATTGGTTAAAAAGTAACTGTAATGTAGCCAGAATCAATGGTCAGCTTCATGTATATGAAGATGGGATTTATCAGGTAGGGTACCGGGAGATTGAGAAGGTGATGATCCAGCAGATACCGAACCTGAAGAAGACGCAACGTCGGGAAGTGTTAGAGTTATTGGAATTAATAGCTGAAGAAAAAACGGCAGCAGATGCCCGTTATATAGCGTTTCAGAATGGTATTTACGATATTGTTACAGATCAGATGCAACCGTTTACCTCTGATTTAGTTATCACAAACAAAATACCGTGGAACTATAACTCGGATGCTTACAATGAACTGGCAGATGATACATTGAACCGGCTTGCCTGTAATGATCCGGTTATCAGAATGTTGCTGGAAGAAGTTATTGGTTATTGCTTTTACAGAAAGAATGAATTAGGGCAGGCGTTTATGCTTACTGGTGATAAAGCAAATGGAAAGTCTACATTCATAAGCTGCATAAGAACAATTCTCGGTGAAGCAAACACATCTGCATTGGATCTGAAAGAACTGGGGGACAGGTTCAGTACATCTATGATATTCGGAAAGCTGGCAAATTTAGGTGATGATATCGGTGATGATTTCCTGCAAGGCTCTCAGGTGGCAGTATTTAAGAAAATTGTTACTGGTGACAGAATCAAGGCTGAAAGAAAAGGTCAGGATCCGTTTGAATTTAACCCATACACAAAGTTGCTATTCAGTGCCAATGATATTCCAAGAATGAAAGACAAAACAGGTGCAGTTCTCAGACGTTTAGTTATTATCCCATTTAATGCCAGATTCTCAAAGTATCTGGAAGATGGGGTTACCATTGATCCTAAATTCCGTCCTTATATCAAGTATGAACTGAATGAACAAAGTTCAGTAGAATACATGATTAAAATTGGTATTGAGGGACTGAAGAGAATCATTGAAAATAATGGTTTCACTAAATCGAAAAAAGTTCAGCAGCAGTTGGATGAATACGAAAATGAGAACAACCCTATTAAAGCATTCATTGAAGATAATGGCATTGAAAGTATTGAGAACGAAGCAACAGCAGACGTATATAAACGGTATCAGGTATTCTGTGCAGATAATAACATGCAGCCTATGGGTAAGATTGTATTCAGTAAGCAGATCAAGAAAAGACTTCACCTTGAAATTATATCCAGCAGAATAGATAACACGGTCAGAAAAATATTTGTGAGGGAGTAATGGAAAAATGACAATCGGTGAAAGAATTAGACTGGTGCGTCTTGATAATGATATGAGCCTTAGAGATTTCGCTAAGGTTATCGGACATCCAGATACAACAGTAATGAAATGGGAAAAAGGTATAAATAAAATATCGTTTATGGATGCCATAAAGATATGTAAGCGTTTCAAAGTATCATTAAATTGGTTAGCAGGATTGGGGGAATAATATGATTGATAAGACATGTCGGACATGTATTGACAACGAAGATGGTTTTTGTGATCGCAAGGGAATCTTAGTAGATGATGAGGATTCCTGTGAAAAACATAGAGAAGACTGGCGTGACAGATTACTGGATCATTTTCTCAGAGGTCACGGAAAGGGGAGATAATGTGGGGTACTTTATTATTGGGACATTGTGTTTCATCAGTGGACTTGCAATGGGGGTGTTCTTAACAGCCCTTATCGTAGCTGGAGCAGATGATAATATTGGAGAAGTTAATGAGTTGGGGGATGATGAGAATGAGTTATAAGAACAGTGAGGGTTATTCAGATCCGACAGCAGGTGTTGCAATGGGATCTGCCAAGAAACAGGAGCAGGAAATTGATAAGCTGAACCATAAGGTTATGCAGTCGTTCAGACTGCTGCTTGATCTGGCAGGATTTGAGATTGTCGGACGTGTCACACTGAGACATAAGAAATCAGGGCGTATCTTTAAGTAGGAAAGAGGTGTTGTGGAATGACCGCAAAAGAGTATCTGAACCAGATCAGGGAGAAAGATGCAGCCATAAACAGAATGATACGGCAGAAAGAAAACTTAAAAGGTATGCTGTATACTATTGGCAGTCCTGATACTGGTGAAAAAGTGCAGACCAGTAAATCTGGAAGTAGTCGTTATGAAGAACTGTTTGCAAAGATTTCAGAAAAAGAGGATGAAATCAATAATAAAATTGATGATCTGGTTGGACTGAAGATAAGAATTTGTGAACAGATTAATGAGTTACCGGATGATGTACATATCTCTGTTTTATATGAAAGATATGTTGAACTGAAAAGCTGGAACCAGATATCTGATGATATGAATTACAATGTGAGATATTTATTTCATATTCATGGAGCGGCACTGAACGAATTTTATCAGATGTATGAGCAGGAAATAAATGCAGATGTATAACAAACATTGAGGGTTGGTGTAGTGCTGACCCTCTGTTTTTATGTTTTTGTAACTAGTTTGGGTGTTTGTAACTAGTTTGTAACTGGTTTTGTAACTCATTTATCCCTTGATTTTACTGGATGTAACTAATGTAACTAATTTTGAGAATGTTCTTATTAT
>ULUO01093889.1_pt1 | contig 10958 bp, 6 predicted proteins | sample 1958611 | NCBI WGS metagenome assembly ULUO01 (sample SAMEA4835762, study PRJEB28245) | human gut metagenome | biome: gut microbiome; material: fecal sample | place: Denmark | collected 2008
GAACCGTTCGCCGCGGGGCGTCCCCGCCCTCGGGCGCTGCCCGCGCTCCTGCCGTGCCGGAGCAGGTTTTTGTTGCTATTTTGTTCGGTTGATATTATATTCCGATTCCGGAGAATATAAATGAGCAATGATTCGTATATTGAAATAAAGGGCGCCCGCGAACATAACCTGAAAAACGTGGACATTAATATCCCTAAAAATAAATTAACCGTCATAACCGGACTTTCCGGCTCGGGCAAATCGTCTTTAGCTTTTGACACGATTTATGCCGATGGCCAGCGCCGTTATGTCGAAAGCCTGTCTTCCTATGCCCGCCAGTTTTTGGATTTGATGAAAAAGCCCGACGTCGATTCGATTGAAGGGCTGTCGCCGGCAATCTCGATTGAACAAAAAACCACTTCCCATAATCCGCGTTCTACCGTCGGAACGGTAACCGAAATTTATGATTATATGCGCCTGCTCTGGGCGCGGGCCGGAACGCCGTATTCGCCGGCAACCGGACTGCCGATTGAGTCGCAGACGATTTCGCAAATGGTCGACCGGATTATGGAGTTTACGCCCGGCACCAAACTGTTGCTGCTGGCGCCAATTGCCCGCGGCAAAAAAGGCGAGTTCAAAAAAGAATTCGAAGCTCTGCAAAAACAGGGATACCAGCGCCTGAAAATTGACGGTTCGGTATATGATATTGAAGAAGTTCCGAATTTAAACAAAAACCAAAAGCACGATATTGAAGTCGTTGTTGACCGTATTGTCGCCAAACCCGGCATCAAAGAGCGGCTGGCGCAGTCTTTGGAAACCGGTCTGAAGTTGAGTGACGGCCTGGTCTATGTCGAAAATGCCGAAACAACCGACCGAACTGTTTTTTCCTCCAAGTTTGCCTGCCCGGTCTCCGGTTTTACCATTGAAGAAATCGAACCCCGGCTGTTCTCCTTTAACAATCCGTACGGGGCTTGCCCGCATTGCGACGGCATTGGCGCCAAGCTGTATATGGACCCGGACTTGATTGTGCCTAATCCCAATCTGTCGTTGAATCAGGGGGCAATAGCGCCGTGGAATGTCGGAAAATCAGCCTTTTATCACCAAACATTAGTGTCTTTGTGCGACTTTTTGAATATTTCGCCGACCACGCCGTGGAAAGATTTGCCCGAAAATGCCAAAAATCTGATTTTGTTTGGCTCCGGCGATGTCTGCGTGCCTATGTATTATTCGCGTTTTGTTTCCGATAAGCCTTTTGAAGGCGTGGTTCCGAATATGGAGCGCCGTTTTCTGGAAACGGATTCGGCCTGGATACGCGAAGAATTTTCCAAATACCAGTCGGCGGCGCCCTGCGAATATTGTCATGGCAAACGCCTGAAGCCGGAAGCGCTGGCCGTCAAGGTCAACGGTTTGGATATTATGGAAGCTTCCGAAATGTCTATCAAAAAAGCCCGCGACTGGTTTAGCAGGGTTGAAAGCAAATTAAGCCCCAAAAAAGCGGAAATTGCCCACAAGATATTGAAAGAAATCATAGACCGCCTCAGTTTTTTGAATAATGTCGGTTTGGATTATTTGTCATTGTCGCGCCAGTCGGGGACTTTGTCCGGCGGCGAGGCGCAGCGTATCCGCCTGGCGTCGCAGATTGGTTCGGGGCTGACCGGCGTGCTGTATGTTTTGGACGAACCGTCTATCGGCCTGCACCAGCGCGATAACGACCGTCTGCTCGAAACTCTTAACCGCCTGCGCGATATCGGCAATACCGTTATTGTGGTCGAACATGACGAAGATGCTATCCGCTCGGCGGATTTCCTGGTCGACATGGGGCCGGGAGCCGGTCAGAAAGGCGGGCATGTCGTCGCTTCCGGTACGGTAGATGAAGTGCTGGCAAACGAAGAAAGCCTGACCGCGCAGTATCTGACCGGAATCAAAGAAATTGCCGTCCCCAAAAAACGCCGTAAGGGAACCGGAAAATTCATCGGGGTCAAAGGCGCCAAAACCAATAACCTGAAAAACGTCGACTTGAAAATTCCGCTGGGAACGCTGACTTGCGTAACTGGTGTTTCCGGCGGCGGCAAATCGTCATTGATTCTGGAAACCTTGTTCAAAGGCTTGAACAAGGAGCTGAACGGCAGCCGTGAACCGGCGGGAATTTATGAAAAACTGACCGGCGTGGAAAATATTGACAAGATTATTGATATCGACCAGTCGCCGATCGGGCGGACGCCGCGATCCAATCCGGCAACTTATACCGGATTGTTTACCTATATCCGCGATTGGTTTGCCGCCCTTCCGGAAGCCAAGGCGCGGGGATATAATGCCGGGCGCTTTTCGTTTAACGTTGCCGGCGGCCGTTGTGAGGCTTGCAAAGGAGACGGCGTTACCAAAATCGAAATGCACTTTTTGCCCGATGTTTATGTTGAATGTGATGTCTGCAAAGGCAAAAGGTTTAACCGCGAAACGCTGGAAGTCAAATATAAGGACAAGTCAATCGCCGACGTGCTGGATATGACCGTAGATGAAGCCTATGCCTTTTTTGAGGCAATCCCCTCAATCAAAAACCGCCTGGATTTGCTGCGCAAAGTCGGTTTGGGCTATATCAAAATCGGACAACAGGCGACAACCTTGTCCGGCGGCGAGGCGCAGCGGATTAAGCTGTCTAAGGAATTGTCCAAACGGGCAACCGGAAAAACCCTGTATATTCTTGACGAACCGACAACCGGGCTGCATTTTGAGGATATTAACAAACTCCTGAAAGTTTTGCACCAGTTGGTAGAGCAGGGGAATTCGGTCGTGGTTATCGAGCATAACCTCGATGTTATCAAAACCGCTGATTATATTATCGACATTGGGCCCGAAGGCGGTGATGGCGGCGGCAAAATTATCGCCAAGGGAACGCCGGAAGAGGTGGCTAAATGCGAAGGCAGTTATACGGCCAAATATCTGCGCCAGAAATTGCAGCCGGCAAAATGACTAAAGAGCCTCCCTGTTTCAGACAAGGAGGCTTATGTTGCTTTTTATTCTTTCATTTTATGCAATTTGATTTTTATTTTGTAATTGAAAACGTGTAAGAGATAATATTGCAGAAAATATAAATCAGAGAAAATGCAAGGGGAATTTTTTTGGATAAGGGCAAAGTTGCCGTCCTTTTCTCCTGTCCCTCCGGCCACCCTCCCGGAAACGGTTATCCTACGATTGCCCGCATCCATCCCCCCCATAAAGTCATCCCTCGATTGCAAAGCAATCGTCAAGGGATCTGCGAATTAATTCTTTCCTGTTATACCACAGCGTTTCCCTCTTCCTGTCATACCGCAACATTTTCTCTCTTCCTGTCATGCCGCAGCATTTTTTCTATCTATCATTCCGGGCTCATTTTTTTCTCTGTCACTCCGGGTTCATTTTTTTCTCTGTCATTCCGGGTTCATTTTTTTCTCTGTCATTCCGGGCTTGACCCGGAATCCAGGTGGCTAAGGAATCAATATTAACCTGGACTCCGGCTCGGAGCCGGAGTGACAGTAAAAAAATAAGGCCGGAGTGAGCAATATATTGAAGTCATTCCGCATTTTTTTGCGAAAAATGCCCCGGGATCTTTTTCCTCAACCGTCAACATTCGCTTACTCTCATTATGATAAAAAACTCGTAGACCCCTCTGACGTTTTTTTTCTGCTTAAAAAATGAGAAGTAACTTTTTTAGAGAAGGATATATATGTCCAACACCGATATTATCAAAAAAATCTCCTTGCATTTTAACTAATTTGCACTAAGCTTACTTTTGCAGTTCAGAGATGAACTGTGGTGTCTCAAAAACATCATCAGTATACATTGCCTCCTTTTATGGGGAGTGCATGATATAAGCATATTTATATGTCGAATAAATGCGACTGTAATACTGACAGTTTTTGAGCTCCCCGCCGAGGATTTTTCCAAGGCGGTTTTGTTTTAACTCAACAAAACAAGGAGCTATAAAATGATTGTAAAAAAATTCACCTATCGGGAAGTCTGCCGGGCTTTAGGCCTGGAGTTGATGAAACTGCGCTGGGAATACCGGGTCAAACTTAAACATGCCGCCCACCTGTCCGGCATAGATTTCAAAAAGGCCGATGCCGCCGAAATCGGGCGCGGCGTCGGTGAAAGAAACATTCAACGTTTGCTCAGGCTGTATGACGCCGATATCAACATTGAGCTAATACGCCGCAATCCCGAAAAAATTTCGCTCCGCAAGCTCTGACGGCAAAAACGCCCTGTTTCCGAATTGCCTCAAAATTTTTTGGGGCTGGGGAACAGGGCGTTTTCTGAAAAACATAATCACTTATGCAAAGCGATAATCCTTTGGACAATTCGTTGCTTCTCATTATCCGGAAAATATCCGATCCACTCGTTTTCGGTTCGGAGCAGCGTATTGGCGCATAAAAAGCAGCGGATTTGGGCAATCGTATCGTTGTTGCCAAAGTAATGCAGTTTAAAACGGCCGTGATAAGTCGGATAAATCAAAATCAGACAGTAATTCTGCTTGTCCTGAAAAGACTTAATTTGAGCCCGGTGCCAAACCACTTCCGGAACAAATTCCGCACCGCTTCCCGTCAGAACGCCGCGGTGTTCGCGAAACTGAATTTGTTCGGAAAAATAAACTTTTTTGCTATCATATCCTCTGGCTTCATAATCATTATACAAGACTTCCAAGAATTCATCACGCTTTCCACATTTTTTCAGCAGTTCGGGGAGGCCTTTTTCTGCATAAATTTGTACGAATTTTAAATACGTATTAAGCGGAATCCTAAGCAAAACGCTAAGGCGCGATAAAATGTTTTCCGAGATCAGAATAACCTTGCCCGGCAATTCAAAATCAATTTTTTGCGGATTTTGAACGATAATAACCGGTCTCATTTTTTTGCTGAGCAATAAATCCAAAAGAGATACAAAATGCGATGCTCCATAACGAAGCTGGCTCTCAAGTTCATGAAAATTGGCGCCTGCCGACCGCATCAGCGCAAAAATTTCCTGAGACAAAAGATTTTTCTCTTTGTCAATAAAGAATACATAATTGTTCATAAGGCTTAAATTTTTAGAGCAAAATAATACTTCAATTTAAAATTAACTTATCATATTAAAAAGTTTTTTCAAGATCTTATTGTCTTTGGCTCGGATTTTCCTTTAAAATTGCCTTGACGCGCTTCAGCAAATCGTCCGTTTTGAGCCTGAGCTGCCGGGAGATTTGCGGCGCTTTTTGAGCCCGGAGCGCCTGTTGGCGCGCTGTCTCAATCGCCCCGATGCCAAAGCTGTATTCCGCCGCAGCGTAATCCGAATAGGCGCGTTCCCCTTGGGCGTCATAAGCTCTGGAAAGCAGCATCCAAGCAAAGGGGCTGGGGTAACGGATAACCGCCTTGTTCAAAAGATTGATAATTTTTTGCAATTCCGCGGGAGAAGGGGAACTTTCCAACGCCGCCTGCGCCCAGTTGATTTGGAATAAAGCGGAATTCGGGAGCAGTTCCAAAGCTTTGGCATATTCTTGTTTGGCCAAATTGCTTTTTCCTGTTTCCATGTACATTTGCGCTTTCAGTTCGCGAAAATAAGGGTTTTGGGGCTCTTCTTTAATCAGGCTGTTGATGCCTTTAAGCGCAGACTGCATGCGCAAGGCTTTGAAATCGGCAATCGAACGGGCATAACGCGCCGCCGGCGAGGTATCGGTGCGGGGATATTTGCGGTAGGTTTCTTCGGGCGAGCTCAAAAAACCGGTCAATTTTGCCTTCACGCGTTTAAACGATTCGTCGTCTCCTGAAGAAGATGCCTTGCTGTTGCGAACAGCCTGTTCCAAAAAGCTTATTCTCTCCCGCGTCACCGGGTGAGTCCGAAAATATGGCATTTCTTCTATGCCGCTCAAGCGGTTTCCGGTTTGAATTTTTTTCATAAAATTCAACATTCCGGCAGGAGATTGTCCGGTCTCGCTTAAATATTTGACTGCCGCTTCGTCTGCGCTCCGCTCCTGATCCGTTCGAAAGGACGTAAAGCCGGTCAACATGGAAGATTGCCCGCCCAGCGCAATGGCCATTGCCGCATCGGCCCGTCCGCTGGTAACTGCCGCCGCGCTGGCCAGGATAAGAGAGGCCAGGCCGATTTGCTGCAATTCTTCGGCCTGAAGCTTGCCGCGCAGAATATGTCCGCCGGCAATATGCCCGGTTTCGTGTGCAATAACGCCGGCCAGTTCGTTGCTGTTGTCTGCCGCCATAATTGTTCCGGTATTGACAAACAAGTTGTTTCCGTCGCCCACAAACGCGTTCAGACTGTTGTCCTGTACAATAAAAAGGCCGCTCCGGCGCAGGGGAATGCCGGCCGTTTTATAAAAAGGGGCGGCCGTTTTGTAAAGGAGCCGTTCGGTCTCCTCATCGGAAATAATGGTGATTGCCTGGGCGGGCCGGACAAAAAGTGCCAAAAAGGCTGCGAACAGCCATATGCCGCTTCGCAGCCCGGATAAACCTGCGGTTAACTTTAAGCCTTTCAGCCTTTGATAAGTTTTTTCCACCAAGTTGATTTTTCCTTTGTCTCTCCGCCGTCGGGCTTAGTTGCCTCTTCCGGTTTAGATATATTATTGCCGTGGCTGTTATACAAGATTACCGGTTCTTGTTTTTCTTTTTTTGCCGGCGTGGTTTCTCCGGCGGCAGCCGGATTGTCCGCCGGAGCTTCGGCATTGCTGTCGCGCCGGTTTCTGGCCGGGCGGTCGCGGCGGCCGCGCTCTCTGCGGTTGCGGCCCGAACGTTCTCTGCGGCTGCGGCGTCCGTTGTTTTCAAATTCTGTTTCCGCCGCTTGGACTTCCGCACCGGTCTCTGCGGTTTCTTCGGTGGCCGCCTGAACCTGGCGTTGTTCCGCTAAGCCTTCGTCAGCCGCTTTCTTTTCTTCGGATTGTATTTTAACCGCCTTGATGCGCTCAATCCTGTAATCGGCAATGTTTTTAATGCTGTCGTCAGCGGAAATGATAACGTTCATTTTGTATTTTTGTTCCAGCTCGACCATATTTTGGCGTTTTTGATTCAGCAGATAAATGGCCACGTCTGTCGGAACAAAAACGTTTAGCTGCGACGAACGGTTTTTAATTCCTTCTTCTTCAATGCCGCGCAAAACCAAAACCGCTCCGGATTCAACCGTCCTGACCACACCCTGGCCGCGGCAGTGCGGACAAACGACGTAGTTGCTTTCCATAAAGGAAGAGTGCATTCTCTGTCGTGAAATTTCCAAGAGCCCGAAACAGCTCATTTTTCCGACCTGAACCCGTGAACGGTCACGCTTGAGCGCTTCTTTCATACGGCGTTCTACGGCATGGTTGTTGGCTGGCTCGTCCATGTCGATAAAGTCAATAACCACCAGCCCGGCCAGATTGCGCATCCGTAATTGGCGTGCAATTTCGTCGCAGGCTTCCAGATTGGTTTTGAGCGCGGTTTCTTCCAGGTCTTTTTCTTTGGTTGCGCGTCCGGAGTTAACGTCAATCGCAACCAGGGCCTCGGTCGGATTAATCACCAGATACCCGCCGGAATCAAGCTGCGCATTGGCTTCGTGAAGCTTGTCAAGCTGTGTTTCAACCTGAAAACGCTGAAACAGAGGCATCTCGTTGTTACGGTAAAGCTTGATTTTCTTAAGGCTGTGCGGCGACAAAATCCGGAAGAAATCTCGAGCCATCTTATAGGCGTTTTCGCCGTCTACCAGGATTTCGGCCACTTCTTTGGTGTAAATGTCGCGCAAAGCCCGCTTAATCAAATTCCCTTCTTCGTGAATCAATGCCGGCGCCTTGGTGCTGAGTGCTGCCAGACGGATTTGATTCCAGCTGCGGATAAGATAATTGTAATCGCGGACAATATCGGATTTGGTCTTTTCTTCTCCGGCGGTGCGTACGATGATTGACATGTCAGAAGTCAGCGGCAGCTCGCGGACAATTCCTTTCAGGCGTTTGCGGTCTGCGGCATTGGTAATCTTACGCGATACTCCGCCGCTCTTGATGCGGTTGGGCATCAAAACGCAGTAGCGTCCGGCCAGAGACAAATACGTCGTCAGCGCGGCACCTTTGTTGCCTCTTTCTTCTTTGACAATTTGAATCAGCAAAATCTGGCCTTCTTTGATAACGTCCTGAATCCGGCTGCGGTGATACAGTTTGCGGGCCTTGAGCAATTTGCGCTGCAGCTCAAAATCATATTCCTGATCGTCATCGTCGTCATCGGCGTCAATTTCGTCTTCGCCGCCGGCATCGGAAATTCGTGCCGGAGAAATGTCTTCGGAAATGCTTTCTTCGCTGATGCCTGCCGATTCGTTCATAACCGTCAGCGGCTCGGTTGCAGATTTCGACTTTTGTTTGCGGATTCTCTTTTTCAGGATTCGCTTTTTGGTGTGTGCGGCTTCTGCAGCTTCCTCAAGCTCCTGATCGCTGATTTTTTCTTCTTCGCTGCTTTCCGGCGATGCGCTTTCTTTGGTTCCGGAAACGCCGGATTCTGCGGCTTCTTCTTGGGAAGCTTGTGCAATCTCTGCTGTTTCCCGAGCTTCTTCTGCCGGTATTTTATCGGTTTTTTCCGCTTTGGCTTCCGTTTCCGAAGTTTCAGAAGCCTGAACGGCCGCAGCTTCGGCTTTCTGGCGTTCTGCTTCCGCACGGGCTAAGGCGCGTTCGGCGCGGATCCTTTCCCGTTCGGCCTCGCGCTCTTTGATAGATTGCTTTTTTGCTTCGATAACTTCGTCGACTTCCTTGTCAATCAGCGCCATTTCTTCGGCCGAAACATTGTAGTAGTCGGGATGAATTTCTCCAAAGGCCAGAAAACCGTGTTTGTTTCCGCCGTAATCAACAAAGCAGGCCTGCAGCGAAGGCTCGACCCGCATGACTTTTCCGAGATAAATATTTCCTTTGATTTGACGGCGGCTGCAGGTTTCAAACTCTACATCTTCTAATTTATTGCCGTTAAGAACCACAACGCGTGTTTCTTCGCTGTGGGTGTCGTCAATTAACATTCTTTTGGTCATATAATATAAACTCCCAGCACCTGCGAACAAAGTCGCAGCAAAATAATCCAAATTGGCCGGGCATAATTTTCAGATTTCCAAAAATTTTAAGTATCCAAATCCAGCTTTTCCGCTGTCTGTGTTTACCTTCAAAACCTTTTACAGGCTTTGGCACATTAAAAAATCCTTTTACACAGCGCTTTGCCGGTGAAGTCTTAAGGTTTTGCTCCGCCTCGGCAGGCGCCGTGTCTGAACCCGGCAAAAATCTTTTCCTGCGGTTAAGTGAAGCACGCTTTTCGTAATGATAAAACGGCGGTACCAAAATTAGGTCTTGAAAAAGTCCGAACAAATTTGTAAAAAGGCCTAATCCCGGTAAAAAACACCTAACCAAAAACTACGATATACGATTTGTTTTATAAACACAACCATAAAAATAAACTTTAAACGAAGTTTTTTGTCGGCGTTTTTAACCGATTGGTAATACAAATCCGGTTATACTTAAAAACCAACAGCAGAAACAGTATTAAAGTGCGATGAACAGGACATTGTTAAATATGTGGCGGTCTTTTCGGTGCGGAGTGTGGACTCTGCTGACGGTTTGTCTGTGGCTTCTGACGGTGCAGAATGCCTGGGCCGGAAATGTCCATGCCTTGCGTATCGGGCAGGGGGTCGGCAGCGTCCGTCTGGTGTTTGATGCCGATTCGAAGTTTGATTACAATGTTTTCCTTCTGACTTCGCCCAAACGTCTGGTTGTCGACGTCAAGGATTCCAAGGTTCATTCCAAAATTGAAAAAAATGTTGATAAAAATACTGTGCTGTCGAATATCCGTGTCGGCAAAACTCCGGAAGGAGACGCCCGCATCGCTTTTGATCTCAAACAGCCGGCTATTGTCAAAAAAGCGTTTATGCTGCCGCCGCAAAGCAGTTTTGGCTGGCGGTTCGTAATAGACATGGAAGTGTCAACCGAAAAGGAATTTGCCGCCCATGTCGGCAATCAGCACGCTTTTGTAAATAATTCCGCCTCAAAGTCAAAAAGTACCTCCAAAAGCAGCAATTCCGCCGTTGCCAAAAACAGCAATTCCAAACGGATTATTGTTCTTGACCCCGGACATGGCGGACAAGATCCCGGCGCCATCGGATGTACCGGCGTTTATGAAAAAAACATTACCCTGGCTATGGCCCGCGAGCTGAAAAAAATTCTTGAAAAAGACAGCCGCTATAAGGTTTACCTGACCCGCAACCGCGATGTCTTTATTCCCTTGCGCGAGCGTGTGCGTATTGCCCGCCGCTACAAGGCTGATTTGTTCCTTTCCATCCACGCCGACAGCGCTCTGAACAAAAATGCCAAAGGCCTTTCGGTTTACACTTTGTCGGAAACCGCGTCTGACAAAGAGGCCGCAGCTTTGGCCGAACGCGAAAACAAAGCCGATGTTATTGCCGGGCTGAATTTTGCCGAACATTCCAAAGAAGTGTCGGATATTCTGATTAATCTGGCTCAGCGCGAAACAATGAACCGCTCTTCCGAATTTGCCAATTTTATGGTTCAGGAAATGCGTAAATCCGTTAAGCTGCTCGACAATACGCACCGCTTTGCAGGATTTGCCGTCCTGAAAGCGCCTGACGTTCCGGCGGTTTTGCTGGAAATGGGATATCTCTCCAACCGTACGGAAGAAAAATTGCTCCGTCAGGAAAGTTATCGGCGGAAGCTGGCCAAGTCGGCCAGCGCTGCTATTGACCGTTATTTTGAGAATATGCAGCACGCCAGTTTGTTTTAGTCTGAGGCAAAAACTCCCTTATTACAAAATTGACCCATTGGGATGAAGGCAATAGTTGCCGCCTAATGTCGGATGTACAGTAAAAATATCATATGGATTGCCTTTTTCACATTCTGCTGTACATATAACTTTACATTTTGATGCGCCATACAGATTGCTGCATTTTTGTGAACAACTTTCTGTACCCTCCGAAGCTGTTCCCCCGCCGCCGGAGGAAGATGAACCGGAAGAGCCTGAAGAAGA
>ULUO01023251.1_pt1 | contig 10954 bp, 10 predicted proteins | sample 1958611 | NCBI WGS metagenome assembly ULUO01 (sample SAMEA4835762, study PRJEB28245) | human gut metagenome | biome: gut microbiome; material: fecal sample | place: Denmark | collected 2008
TATGAGGGGATCATCGAGCACCACATCATCCCGGCCATCGGCGCGATCAAGCTCAAGCAGCTCTCATCCATCCACATCCAGAGGATGTACAACGAGACCAAGGAAAACGGCAGGATGCAGCGCGGGTCGAAGCAGAACGGTAAAGCCCTGTCCAACACCTTTGTGCGGCGCGTCCACGCGGTGCTGCAGGCGGCGCTGAAGCAGGCGGTGAAAGAGCGGCTCATCCCGTACAACCCCTGCGAGAACTGCCGTATCCCGCCCAAGGACAAGAAGGAGATGACCATCCTGCCGCCGGAGAAGATAGGCAGATACCTTCAGGAGGCGGAGAAGTACGGCGTCTTGCCCATGTTCTATCTGGAACTGTCCAGCGGCCTGCGCCGGGGTGAGCTGCTGGCGCTCCAGTGGACAGATTTGAATGTGAAAGAGCGCATCCTGACGGTGAATAAGCAAGTCACCCGTATGGAGGGCGAGTTGGATGTGACGGAGCCGAAAACGAAAAACTCTGTCCGCAAGGTGGCACTGTCCCAGCAGGCGGTAGACCTGCTGGTGCAGGAGCATGAACAGCACCCGGACAATCCAATCCTGTTCCCGTCGCCCCGGACGGGCGGATACTGGAGCCCGGACGCTGTGTCGAGGATCAACCGGAAACTGCTGAAAAACGCAGGCATCGAGGAGCATGTGCGTTTCCATGATCTCAGACACACGTTCGCAACAATGGCGATCTCCAGCGGTGTGGATGTGAAAACGCTGTCCAGTATGCTGGGCCACTTCAGCGCAGGGTTCACACTGGACACCTATACGCACATCACCAACGATATGCAGCGGGGCGCGGCGGAGAAAATCGGCGGCTTCATGGAATCGGTCACGGCAGCCAACACCCCGGAGCCTCCCGACCCGCCGGAGCAGGGTCAGTGCAAGGTGATACCGTTCGAGAAGGTGGGATAATTTAAAAAGCACCATCGGCTACCGAAAGGTGGCCGATGGTGCTCGTATGCTATTTCATTCGCATTTTCTTGATCCAACTAAATTCGTCCTGTAACTTATCAAAGACCTCTTCTGCGGCTTTAGCGGAGATATGATGAGTTTTTCTGAGATGCTTGCAGTACTTTTTTTTATATAACTTCCTCCACTCATCAGTAAACTCTCGACTTGGGACCTCCAACAGAATCCGTTCCTTACACAGGTTTTGAGAAAGTTTCATTTCTGGATTCCCAGTCATTAAATAAAGGCATTGCGTATGAATTATCTGGTCAATAGTTGCTCCGTTACGAATAATTTCAAGTGGAATAATAATTTTTACTGCTATTGGCTCTGTAAACTCTAAATGAAGCAATATTGTGTTACGGTCATTGGTGCATCCCCACTGGGATACACAGTTTCCTTCAGAAATGCCAGAATGCGCATTAATAACTGCATCGATTTTGTTTTCTTCATCAGGTTGGAGAATTATTACAGGTATTGTACGCCCATTAGCAACTCCGGCGACAGACAAGGCAGCGGTATTGACGACTGTAGCAATAACATCATCCGCTTTAACAGATTTAAGTTTCCACATGATTTTCATAGTTATAAACCTCTTCTCTCAGAAAAATGGCGCTGTTCTTTTGCGGATTGCCATGTGCATCCTGTACTTCAACGGTGTAGTCGAGTATGCCCAGATTCAGATATTGTTGGCGAGGGAGATCAAACTGAACCCAATTTCTCATGGAGTGATTTCCCTCGATATTATCACCACTATTTAGAGAACTGTCATCAAGTGTGGGGCGTAAAATCAGTTCGAGAGATTCTCCGCGAACTCTTAATCGAATCTGGTTGATTGTCATAGGACGATCTGATCGGTTTGTAAGTAAAATAAGAAAACGAAGATGTACATCGTCTTCGTTCTTGTCGTTGATACAATAACAATCGACAATAGCATCAAAGGTGAAGTTTGGCTTTCGGTCATTAAAAATCACAGTCTCCATCTTTAGAGATTTTTTGGCGATATGTGCCTGCCGACAAGAAATAATCATAGATAAAAACGCAACCACAGCACCGATGACTGAAATTATATCAGCATTAATATTAATCGTAATATTCATAAATACACCTTCTAAAAAAGACCGCATGGGAATACACCCACACGGCTGCCTTGGCGGCGCAAAGGCCTACCGTAGAATTATTATAGTGGATAATGTCGGAAAATTCAAGTTTCCGGCGTATCTGCGCCGAAAATACCGAAGTTATACCCGTTAGGGATGGGTTAGGGATTTTGTGGTTTTCGGCATTCCTCCGTACCGAGGGCGCAACCGTTATTTTACCGCTCTGACCACAATTGAAATGTGGTCAAGCACACTTCAAAAATCGAACTTATAACGCAGAAAAACCGCCTAAAAGGCGGTTTTTCGATGGAAGGTGGTCCCCCGACCGATTGTAAATCCGAACTTTCAATATCGGCAAAATCAATCCTCGTCTCGCCCTCTTTGTAGTTGAATGTAATAAGAATATAATCGTCAAAAATGGTAACGGCGTTTACAAAGCTGTCAATCAGCCTCCTGCGGGCGTCCAGCTTGCTTGTGTCCAGCGAACGGAAACGGCAGACGAAATAAATGACATCCTCACGGCTCACAGCCGGGTGCTTCATTTCCTCTTGGATGATTTGAAGCTCGATATCCTTTTTGCGTTCTTCCAGTTCATCAAGCCGCTGCTTGGTGGAGGCATTGATAATCCCCATCTGAATAGCGTTGAGCATATTGGTGATGCCGCTCTCGGCTTCTTCCAGCTGCTTGCGGAGGGCGGGGAGTACACTGCTTTCCCGGCTCTGAATGTCCATCACGGCATCCGCCACATACTCTGCAAAATTATCGTCCATGATTTTCGCCATGACCGCATTGACAACGGCGTTTTCCAACGGCAGCTTTCGGACGGTCTTGTGCTTGGCGTCACAGGCACGGTGTTTCTTGGTATTCACACAGCGGTAATAATGGTACTTCCGGCCCTTGCTGGAGCTTGTTCCGCTTTCGCCTACCATCATAGCCCCGCAAGTGCCGCAAAACAGCTTTGTTGTCAAAAGATAATCGTCTTCGGCCTTGTGCCGTGCTGGGGCTTTCCGGTTTACTGCAAGCCGCTGCTGTACCCGGTCAAACAGGTCTTGCGGGACGATAGCGGGAATCCCGTTGGGCGTGACGATATGGCGGTAGCTGTACTCTCCGATGTACTTCCGATTTTTCAGTAGGCGGGCCATAAAATTAAGGTCGATTTTCTTTCCCCGCACCGTGGTAACGCCTCGTTCGCTCATATATGCAACGATTTCTTTCATCGTTGCGCCCTTGTCATACATGGTGAACATTTCCAGCACAGCAGGGGCGGTGCATGGGTCGATCTGATACTGCATATCCTTATCGATGATATAGCCGAAAGTCGGCGTACCGCCGTTGTACTTGCACTTTAGGGCATTTTCCGTATGGCCCCGTATGACCTTTTCGGACAGCTCGGCGGAGTAATATTCCGCCATGCCCTCTAACATACTTTCAAGGATGATGCCCTCCGGCCCGTCTGAAATATTCTCGGTGGCAGACAGCACCTTGACGCCGTACTTGCGAAGCTGTGCCTTGTAATGGGCGCTGTCATAGCGGTTACGGGCGAAGCGGTCTAACTTCCAGACGATGATAACATCGAAAAGGCCCTTTGCGCTGTCCTTAATCATTCGCTGGAAGTCCGGGCGGTGGTCTGTCTTGGCAGACATGGCACGGTCAATATATGTCCGCAGAACGGTAATATCATTTTTCTTGCAATAGGCCATACACTCCCGAAGCTGGCCCTCTATGCTTTCTTCCCGCTGGTTGTCGCTGGAATAGCGGGCATAAATCACGGCTTTCATGTCTTTTCCTGTCCCTCCTCCATGATGCGGAATAACGCCTCTTTCAGACGCTTATTGACTGGTGCTTGTGGGTCAAAGCACATTTCGATAAAATCCCGCAGTTCCTGATTTTGAATATTCTTGCCTTTCAACCGCTCTGGCTGGTAATCATACAGCTTGCCCCGTGGCTCATCTGTGCGGCAGTAGAGATAATCCATCGACACATCGAAGTAATCCGCATATTTCAAAAAGACATCCGGTGAAGGTGTGGATTGTCCGGTTTCAAATCGGTTGATACGGGATTGCTGGACGCCTAAAATCTGCGCCATTTGCACCTGTGTCAGCCGGATGCCCTCCCGCAAGGCCCGCAGCCGCTTCCCGATTTGCTCCATATAAAATCACTCTCCTTGCAGATAAAATATCACAAATAAGCATAGAAGTAAATATTGATTTTGAAATTTATAATTACTATGCAGCGTCAGCACTTTGTGGCTGACGCTGCTTGATAACTGAAAAGCACGCCCTCCGGCTCCTGTCAATGGCGGCTCTGCCGTTTATCTTGACCATTGACAGGGGACAGAGGGCGTGCATGACAAAAATTTTTCCGACATGAGATAACACGGAATAATGCGATATAACTGCATATAAGGTCATACAGTGCAACGCGGCCTATTTGTTCATAAATTGTTTACTTTTCGGCATATTGACAAACTTTTTAGACTGAATTACACTATAAATACATGGAGAAAATAACATAATATGAATGTGAGAAACTAACAACACAAGAGCACCGCTGCTTTCGGCAGCAAAGCAAAGGAGAAGGGCGAGCTATTTTAGCCGTCCGAAGTGACAGGGCATGGGAATGCGGTTGCTGTACGCAATTCCGATAAATGCCCGAGCGAATGAGATAGAATACGGCTCCAACTCCGTATTCAAATGTAACATTGAGTTATCGTGAACGGGTTTTGCGCGCCGGAGGTGGATAGCAACAACTATTCACCCAAGGCGTATTTCACGATAAGGAGGTGGTCGCTATGGTATATGTTCTTTTTTGGCATACCCTTTTGCACCGATACCATAGACCCCAGCGACGCAATTTCCAACGCGCCACCTCCGGCCGCAGCCCACATCTAATCTAAACTACAAGTAATCGTAATCCGAGGACGGAGCTTTGGCAAATATGCAGCCAAAGCAAAACCCGAAGGATTATAGAGCCGAACTATGCGAACTGCTCAACCGACATTTGGCATCACGGGGATGGAGCCCCGCGATGCTGGCAAAAAAGTCGGGGCAATCAAAAGCCACGATCAGTCGTATGACAAATTATGTGTATTGCGGGAAACCGCATAAGCCAACTATGAGCACGATACAAGCCATTTCCTTGGCGCTGGAACTTCCCCCAGAAGAAAGCCGGAAGTTGTTCTATACAGCATTTCCGGAGTTCTTCGTGTGGGAAGAAGCATCAGAGAAAGGTTATAATGTAATCGACACCAATGAATTGTTAGAGAAAAAAGGTCTTCCTCTATTGATGCGTATTAGGAAGTAAATAACAGAAATCCGATGCCCTGTACAGCATATGGGCATCGGATTTTTTCTTTTGCAACTGTTTCACGCATGCAACCCTATTCCTTTCCGGGAGCGGTATGATAGTCACACAATCTGGATTGCACCTCTCCAAAGAGGCACAGCACTGTGATTACTGCCTGTGCGCTGATGTTGGCCACACCCGCGCCGGGCAGAGAAAGGAGAAATCTGCAATGATGAAGCTGACTGATTTGATCGTTTCCCCCAAGAGCCTTGGGGACAAGCTGTGGCTGGTGGATGTCTCTCCAGCCTACGAGTACAAGGATGGCAAGCGCACCGATACCGTCCTCGGCTATCGCTACTCTGTCGCGCTGCCCGAAAAGGGCCTTGATAAAGTCGATGTACGCATTGACGGACAGCAGCAGGCAGAGGCCCCGAACGGCTATGTGGAAGTGCGCTTCGACAACCTGGAAGTGTTTATTTACTGGTCCAAGGGCGACTACCATGTGGGGGCAAAGGCAACCGGAATCCATATCGTGAATCCGAAGCCCTGACCCATTGGGCGGCGCTGGGGCGCAGACGGGGAACAGATATTTTTCCTCAAGAAAAATATCCCCCGGCGGCAGCGTCAGCGCCGCCCGCTTGCCATAAGGGTTAGTATTACCCTTATGGCAACCATGTAGCATGTAGCAATCACAAAGGAGCCTGACATGGAAAACAATACACAAGCCCGCAAGTGGACGCTGGTCATCAATAACCCATTGGAGGCCGGACTCGACCACGCCGCTATCCGGGAAATCCTACATCGCTTCGCTCCGTCCTATTTCTGTATGGCGGATGAGATAGCGACAACCGGAACCTATCACACGCATATCTTCCTGCTTGCTCCCTCGCCTATACGCTTTTCCACCATCAAAAACCGCTTCCCCACGGCGCATATTGAGAAAGCATACGGGAGCGCAAAGGCAAACCGCGCCTACATTCTCAAAGAGGGGCATTGGGCCGATACCGACAAGGCGGAAACTTCGGTTTCCGGCACCTTTGAGGAATGGGGAGACCTCCCCGCCGAAAAGGAGGAAGAGGCCCCGGAAATGTTCAAGCTCATTCAAGACCTCCGGGCCGGAAAGTCCGTTATGGAAATCATCGAGGATAATCCCAAACTCGCTTTCCGTATTCGGGAGATTGAAACCCTCCGTCAAGCCATTTTGGAGGAAAAGTACAGTGCCGAGAATCGGGCGCTGGAAGTGACCTACCTCTACGGCGCAAGCGGAACGGGAAAAACACGGGGCATTTTCGAAACGCATGACAGGAAAAGCATTTGCCGTATCACCGACTACGGCGGCAGGAACGGCGTCCGCTTCGACGCCTATCATTGTCAAGATGTGCTGGTGCTGGAGGAATTTCATTCGCAAATCCCCATCAGCGCCATGCTCAATTATCTGGACATCTATCCGCTGACACTTCCTGCACGATACACCGACAGAATCGCTTGCTATACCAAAGTCTATATCACCAGCAATATCCCCTTAGAAGAACAGTACCGGGATATTCAGCGGTATCAGATGGAGACCTGGCGGGCGTTCCTCCGTCGGGTGCAGAATGTCATTGAGTATCTGCCGGACGGCTCCACCGTCCAGCACAAGAAAGGGGGCTTTCCCTGTGACACAAAATGAAAAGTTTCAAATTCAGAGAAGAAATGCACTCCGTAACCTACGGCAGAAATTGAGCGGAACACCGGGTTTTCCCGTAAAGCTGGCACTGGCTGCGCTGTACCTCATGGGTGCTGCGTATGTCTGCGTCAAGCAAGCGGCGTGGCGCACGCTGGCGGGCAATATCCCTCTGCTCTCTCCGCTGCTCAAGGCCGCGATGGAACACGCCTTGACCGCCTATCTGCTGGCGGGCGCTGCGACGCTGCCGGTGCTCCTGCTCTATCCCTTCGGCAGACGGGCGGCGAAAGACCAGCTTCAATGTATCGGTCTCATAAACCATGCGGGAATGCCGCCCGATTTGCTCCGCAAGCGCCGCGACAAAGACAATCCCCGCGTCACGGTATGGGAGTTCCGCAATCAAAGCATCCCTCTGCAAGAGTGGGACAAGAAACGCCTTGCCATTGAAACCGCATTGGGAATCACCATTGTCAAGCTAACCTACGCCAAGGGCAAGAGCCGTGTGCTGGTGTATGCTGTCTCTGCTGGTGACGATTTGCCGGAAGTCCTGAAATGGAAAGACAGTTATCTTTCCCCTAAGAGCTTTGTGCTGGTGCTGGGGGAAAGCTATACCGGCCCTGTGACGGTCAACCTTGCGCACATTCCGCATATCCTCTTGGGCGGCTCCACGGGCAGCGGAAAAAGCGTCCTGCTGAAACTACTGCTTATGCAGGCGCTCCATAAGGGCGCAGAGGTCTACATTACCGATTTCAAGGGCGGCGTGGATTTTCCCAAGGTCTGGCACGAGAAATGCCGGATGTGCTTCACGGAGGAGGATTTGTGCGATACCCTCGATCAACTTGTAGCGGTGCTGGAATACCGCAAGAACGCGTTTAAGGCGCTGGGCTGTCCAAACATTGACGCCTACAACGAGACTACGGAGCAGCCGCTCCCACGGCTCATATTCGCTTGTGACGAGGTGGCGGAGATGTTGGACAAGACCGGAGCCGACAACGAGCGGAAGAAGCTGCTGGCGCAAATCGAAAACAAGCTGTCCACTATCGCACGGCAGGGACGGGCGTTCGGCATACACCTTATTCTTGCCACGCAGAGGCCGGACGCAATGATCATCCCCGGCCAGATACGCAATAACATGGATTTCCGTGTTTGCGGCAGGGCAGACAGCGTACTTTCGCAAATCATTCTCGACAACACCAGCGCCGCCGAACAGATTCCAAAGGATGCGCGAGGCCGTTTCATTACCGGAGACGGTACGGTGTTTCAAGGCTACCTGTTCGACGAGGGGCAGCTTTAACGGGGTGATACCATGCCGCGCAGAAAGAAGCCCAATGATTACGGCACTGGGATTCCCTATCACGAGGTAGAAGCCCTTGCCCGTGTCCTGCTCCCGGAAATCCAAGCGTTCTTTGAGAGCGAGGACGGGCAGCGGGAATATGCCGAGTGGAAAGCAAAGCAGCAGGCCGAACAAGAGAACAAGGTATAACAGAGGCGGGAACATCTTAACCGATGCTCCCGCCTTTACTTGCGTCTACCCGACAAGCTGAAACTTATTTTTTTCTAAAATAGCATATATATGTAAGGTCTGTTAAGGCAAGAAATATCCCCACATGGAGCAATGTGTTTGGAACAGTAAAATTATAGGTGTTTGACACTTCGCCAAACTCCAATAAATACCGACAGAGCAAGCCAAGTCCAACAGTAATAGATGTTATAAGAATAATAAAGAACGGCTTCTTTTTTGGAAAAAGCCCAGCTAAGATACCACCAGAAAAAAGAGCACCACCAAGTAAAACATAAATTTTAATGGCGGTAAGCATCATTGACCATTCTTTGTTCAAGTTTATGATCGGAAACCCAAAGCAGTTGAAAAAAATAATAACACCGAGCCCTAAAAAGTAGGAAAGCAGTTTGGGTCTTTGCTTAAACTGTTCCATATGAACGCCTCCTTAAGCTTCAGAGTTTAACGCTGACCTGCGGGGCAAACATATTATATAATAGGGCGATAGAAAATGCAAGGACAGAGGTTATCTACCTCCGTCCTTTTGCATCAAAAAATGTTCTCAATAGAAATGATAAATCCGAACACATTACCCACTTGGATAATGTAGTTCGGATTATCATTACTTGGTCCGAGTAGTGCGGCTCGAACGCACGGTCTCCTGGTCCCAAACCAGGCGCGATACCAACTTCGCTATACCCGGATATTCATTTTCTGCCATTATACCACGGCGGAGAGAAAAATCAAAGATTTTCCTGTCTGTGGTCAAACATGTGGTCAAAGCCGCTTTTGTGCCGCTTTCAGCAGCTGGGGAAAATCCAGCAAACGCAGGTGTCACAAGGCTTTGCGGCGTTTCACTTTGTCTCGTCCCGGATACCGCCACGGCACTCCCAAAGCAGGCGCGCTACCAACTGCGCTACACCCGGTTATTCAGTTATTTTATCCGGCTGGGCGTATTCTCCCAAACCAGGCGCGATACCAGCTTCGCTATACCCGGATATGCGCGTGAGTGCGGATAAGCACTCTGCTATTATAGCGAAAGCGGCGGGGGAGTGCAAGCATTTTCTGATATTAAAGAAAAATTAAGGCTTTCCCCCTTTTCCTTTTAAGGCTGCGGTGGTAGAGTAAGCTCAGGAAAGCCCGAGAGGCGGCGCCGCGTCGGGCAGGGAGGGAAGGAAAGCAATGCACAACATTTTAGTCTGCGACGACGACCGCGATATCGTCGCCGCGCTGAAAATTTACTTATCCGGCGGAGAGTACCGCGTCTTTGAAGCCTACAACGGCGCGGAGGCGGTCGAGGCCGTGCGGAAGAATGACATCCACCTTGTCCTCATGGACATCATGATGCCGGAGCTGGACGGCATTGCCGCGACGGCGGCGATCCGGCGCGAGAGCAACGCGCCCATCATCCTGCTCACGGCGAAGAGCGAGAGCAGCGACAAGGTGCTCGGGCTGAACGTCGGCGCGGACGATTACATCACCAAGCCCTTTGACCCCGTGGAGGTGCTGGCCCGCGTGAAATCACAGCTTCGGCGCTATACGCTGCTCGGCGCAAAGCCGGAGACCGCGCCGGAGCGCGGCATCTACACCGTCGGCGGCGTGACGCTCAACGAGGACGCCAAGAGCGTGACGGTGGACGGCGAGAGCGTTTCGCTGACGCCGCTGGAATTCAACATCCTGCAGCTCCTTATCCGGTCGCCCGGACGCATCTATTCGAGCAGCCAGATCTACGAGCTGGTGTGGAACGAAAATTCCCTCGGCGCCGAAACGAGCGTGGCGGTACACATCCGCCACCTGCGTCAGAAGATCGAGATCAACCCCTCCGAGCCGCGCTACCTGAAGGTCGTGTGGGGCCTGGGGTATAAAATGGAGGACCTTCGACATGAAAAGGAATGATTGGGCGGGCGGCTTCTGGGCCAAGGCGGCAGCCTTTCTGCTCGCCGTAGTGCTCGTGCCGGTGACGCTGGTGTACGGCGCGGCCTTTGCCCTGTCCTACGGCGGCGAGCTGCGCGGAGGCTTTTATGAAAGCAGCATCTGCTCGAGCGCGGTCTACCGCGAAATGAGCCACGTTTACGACAGCTACCACTATTATGCAGAGAACGGGCAGACGGAGGTGCTGGCGAAGTATGACGACTGGTATCCCGCCGACGACCGCTACACGAACGTCCGTTTTTCGATCGAGGACGAGGCGGGCCCCATCCTCTTCGATAACCACCGCACAGGCGACGTTCCCGTGACGGGCTGGTGGGGTGAGATGGCGCAGGACGGCGTTGTGTTCCGCAGCTACATCGCCGTGGACTATCCCGCGCAGGACAGCGTCTACCGGGCGCGGGACTTCTACCACACGATGACGCGCCTTGCGCCGCACGCAGCGGCGGTCGTGATCACCTGTGCAGCCGCGGAGCTGTTCCTCTTCATCTTCCTCGC
>ULUO01008714.1_pt1 | contig 10865 bp, 8 predicted proteins | sample 1958611 | NCBI WGS metagenome assembly ULUO01 (sample SAMEA4835762, study PRJEB28245) | human gut metagenome | biome: gut microbiome; material: fecal sample | place: Denmark | collected 2008
AGGTTCGAATTTTAAAGGAGGATATCTTTAACGCTTACAATGTATCTATGAATACATCGTTTGATAAAGATAAAGTCGGAACATATAATGTTGAATATACAGTAAAAGATTCAGATGGTAATGAATCTAGCTATATCATCACCATAGAAGTGAAAGAGAAGAATCAATCTAATGATTCTTCAAATGATGACAATCACAAAAACAACGGCAATGATGATAAGCCTGATGATTATGATATTGACAAAGAAAGAGTAAATAGAATCATCATCGTAGTTTCATCCATTATAGGATGCATATTTATTGCTCTGGTTATTATGTTTGAATTCTTTAGAATTAGAAAGAAGAACAAAAAAAAGCCTTTGTTTGCACAGGTGACCTGATAAATCCCTTATTTATCGGCTTTTTTAGCAAAGACCTCACGAAATCTGATCACTTTATGCGTTAAAATCGCCATCTGAAGCAACTTTTTCACCTTGTCATCCATTGGAATTCCACGATTTGTATAGATAAACCAAAACAGATTCAGCCAGTCCTGAAGATCATCCCTGTCATATGCTGGATGTTCTCTCATGAACCGCTTCAGGTTTCGATGGACTGCGTTTATTGGTTCCATCGGGTTGTCATCGTCTGAAAGGTTTTGCGTCTCCCTTGTCGTGTGCACTTCTTCGGTCAGCCCGAAAGCCTCAGTCAGAATCTTATGACTGTTCTCTCCGTCATGGATAAGCACGGAGCCGTTCTTCATGTGTCCTTCGAATGCCTTAAGAATTCTTGCTCGTGACGGCTTTGCCCTCCCGCAGACTGCAAGGAAGACGTCGACTCCGTCCGTTGCAGTCACGACACAGATTTTGTTCCGGGAAAGCCCTCTGTAATGTTTTCCGTCGTGCTTCTTCGTCTGATCTTTTGGCATGACCGAGAAATACGTCTCGTCCAGATAGATCCTACCTGACAGAATGATATTCTTCTGGCAGTCCGAAAGAACGGCAAAGACCTTGGAAATCCAGTATTTTCCCGTCGTTTTCGCGTTTCTGTTGTCTCTGGCTGAACTGGAAAGGAAATGGAACTCGAAAAGGTGGATCATGTATTCGATCCATTCGGATACGGGAATCTTGTGTGCATCAAACACAGTTCCAGTAAGCGGGGAGAACACTCTTCCGCAGTCAAGGCAACGGTATCTTCTTGTTCCATTGCTGTAGTAGCCTGATTTCTTGAAATGTGTTCCTCCGCAGTGAGGACAGCATTCAATCGAAAGGTTGTTGACAAGGCTAAGCTCAGCCGGAGAAGGTCTTCTGTGCTTGGCAACGTACCATTCGTATTTCGTATCATCGTAAAAGGACTCCAAATTCAAAAAATCCGCTTTTGAGAAGCTTTCGTTGTTGTTATCGGTTTTCATATGTGGTGGTTCGGAATTCGGTGGGTCAACAAGACGGAACCACCACAGTCCTTAGCATCTTGTTGACTCACCGAATTGCCTAATTGTTAGATCATTGCTGATCAAGGACAATTATATCACAAGACACCATTTGCCAGGTCACCTGTGCAAACCAAGGCTTTAACAAAAATAAACATTAGAACAAGTTAGGATTGTTTTTCTTATATTCTTTTACTAATTCTATAGTATCATCGAAATCATGTTCTTTCCTTTGTCTATAGAATCTTTTTAAGTTGTCATCGGTAGGTAAGCCATGGAAGAAGTGTGGATAAGGAAACCATACAAATATTCCGTTGTAGTGCCTGATGACGACATCTTTAGGAAGAGGTCCTTTTCTATTCTGCCAATTGTATTTGTAACTGACATACTTAATCTTATTCTTAAATATTTTATTCAAAGCTGTTTGATCTGGAGTCAGATATAGCTTTGAATTCATCAAAGCTATAGTCTTTTCTAAAAGATCGGTCTTAGATAATTCTTTCATGTTTAAAAGCAGCATTCCAGAATTGATGTTTGGATTTCTATCATCAGGTTTATTTTTATCTAGAATATCTTTACTTGCAGCCATAAGTTTTCCATCAAATGGAGTCTCATAAAGAGAAGTTATATTTCCATTTACAGCCATGTCTGTATCTAGATAGAGAATTCTATCTAGATCTTTTAAAAGATTTAGTTTATCCACATACAATCTTATCAATGCATATGGTGAGAATTTAGTTTTTGATGCAAAAGATTTCTCTATCTCGTTATGAATAGACGGATAATCATCTATATTTACTAGATAAACTTCATTTAAAGAATTATATTTCTTTAATTCTTTATTTAGAAATTCTACTTGTTCTTTAGTGACACATTCATATTTGTCTTTTATATTGGTGAAGTTACCTGAACCTATATAAAGATTTATATAAGAATCTTTATTTTCCTTTACCAAAGAAAATATAACAAGACATAGATTCTTGAAATACTTCTTGTTAATACAACATAAGATGTTCATTTTATATATCCTCTTTATATTTGTTGATGTATCTATCTAAGTTGGTTAATATTAAGGGTTTAATGTACTTATAAAATATCACTTTATAGTGAAAGAATAAATATAACTATATATTTTATTATTGATGAAACAAGCATAACTGATAGCAAAGGATATTTAGCAATCCCTAAAAATGAAGAAACTGGGAAAATTTGAAATGTATTACAAGCAATTAAGATATTTAGCTATTACATAATCAAATTAAAATTTTACAATCCACTCTCTTGATATAAATAATTAGCATAGCATCTTCATCAGACGGTTTGTGTCTTGTTTTTGAAAGAAAGAAATTGACTACTTAGATGATAAGGGATGATTAGAGACTGGAGAAGGAGACTTGTTAGATGCATTGAGTATAAAGATTCAAGTAGTTCCAAATCTATTGACTTTGGTAGATTCGGGAGCAGAGCTACCTACAGCTACATTGACGGTTGAACTTCCTGTATTTGTCGGAGATAACTTCCAAGAGAAGGATGTTTCCTTGAAGTTCACAGTAGAGGTTCTGCAAAGAAATACTACTCCTAGTAATGCTGGCAGCAATGTCAAATCATTTAATGAATTCGATAGTAAGATCGATTTCAGCTATGGTGATGTTTAGGATAATTATGATATTAGAAGTGATTTTGTCTTTATCTAATAATTACTTTAGACTTGATAAAAAAATAGCAAGTATTGTAAGAAAAATATGATTTTTATAAGTGCAAATAACTATGGTGGTAATACTAATGGAATTAGAGTAAAAGGTACTTAATAGTAGTTGAACGATACAACTAAAGCAATAAATATTAATTTCTATAAAAAAAACGGGGCTCACAGCCCCCTTTGTTTTGACTAACGTTTATTTGAACTCGTATTGCTAAAACACCAATAATTTATACTTTGGTTTTAAAATTGTCAATAGTATCGTTTTAATGTTCAAAAAAACGGACAATAGCTATTTCTTTTTGAAATACCTTACTCTTTTACTACACAAAGAGTTTATTTATATAGGTGTTTTATTATAGAAAGGGGTTTATTATGGAAAACTCTAATAACTCTAAAAAATATTATTTGGGATTGGATATGGGAACTGATTCCTGTGGATGGTGTGTTACGGATGATAAATATAATATTATTAGAAGTCATAAAAAGACTTATGACCCAGACGGAAAATTAATAAAAAGAGAGGGATGCCATCTATGGGGTTCTAGACTTTTTGGGCCAGCAAAAACAGCTAAAAATAGAAGACTAAATAGAACAGCTAGAAGAAGATTGGCACGTAGAAGAAGACGTATTATCCTTCTTAGAGAGTTATTTCAACCTGAGATGGATAAGATTGATCCAAACTTCTTCAGAAGATTGGATCAATCTAATCTTTGTAATGAAGACAAAGATAAAGAATTGCAAATGGAGCATAATTTCTTATTTAATGATAAGGATTTAACTGATAAAGAATACTACAAGGATTTCCCTACAATTTACCATTTGAGAAAAGCCATGGTTAATGGATTGACTATTAATGGCCATTATTATGATCCTAAAAAACAATTTGATATTAGAGAAGTTTATTTAGTGTTGGCACACATGATAAAATATCGTGGAAACTTTTTGATGGAAGGTGATGTAAAAGGTTCTGTAGTTGATCCTACTTATTTGAAACAGTGCTTTGATAATATTGATGCGATATTAATAAATTTAAATAATGGTGAAGACGACGAAAATGAAGATAATCAAATTGACTCATCTGAATGTTGTTTTAATATTGATGAAAAGAAAGCAAGTAAATTAGCAAATGAGATTTTTCAAAAAATCAACAAAGTATCTTATTTGGAAGATGAGGAAGGAAAGTTATTTGGCAAATTTAATTCAAAAGATATAAGGAAAAAGATTTTAAAGCTTATTAATGGTGGAAGTGGTGTTAAATTAAAAGATTTCTTGCCGAAAGAAATACTAGTTGCACATAATGGCGATGATGAATACGGAGATAAAAAAATAGATTTGTCTAGCGAAACATTGGAAGATGATATTAACGGATATGGTCTTCCAGAAAGTTATATCGAAATTATTTTAGAAGCAAAGAAGATTTATGATTTTAGAACGTTAGCATATTTATTACATGGTAAAAGCTTATTGTGTGATGCTATGGTTAATGTTTATGAGGGACATAAAGAACAATTAGCAGCATTAAAGAGACTTTATAAGAAATATGCTACTAAAGAACAGTATTATTTCATGTTTAGAGATTCTAGAATTCTAGATGGGGATGATTCCGATGATAAAGAGGACAAAGAAGAATCTAACAAAGAAGAATCTAAAGATAAAAAAAAGAAGGCTTCTTATGTTTCTTATATTGGATACACCAAGACAAATAGTAAAGCAAAGTATACAGGAGCTCATATAACTAGTGAAAAAAATATTAGTGTTTTAATAAAGAAAATAAAAGATGATCTTAATTTCGATAATTTGAAGAGTAAAGCAAATGAATTAAGTGATCAAGATAGATTGGATGTTGATTGTATTAATCAAGCAATAGAATCGAATACATTCTTACCTAGACAAAATTCACGCAATAATGGTGTCTTTCCTTATCAATTGAATTTAAACGAAATGAGGACTATTATTGAGAACCAAAGCAAATATTATCCTTTCTTAAAAGATAAAGCACCTTCATTCCCTGATGGTAAAACTGAAGAATATAAGATTGTATCATTGTTAAAGTTTAAGATTCCTTATTATATTGGACCTTTATCTCAGCCAAATGATTATGTTAGAGATGATAAAAGAGATAATCACTGGGTTCAATTTAGAGGAGAGAATAATCAAGGAATTATTAATCCTTGGAATTTTAGCCAAATTGTAGATTTAGAAGGCACAGCAGATAAATTTATAAGTAATTTAACTAACTATTGCACTTATATCTTTGGTGAGAATACTCTTCCTAAAGAATCTTTGATATTCCAAGCATACAAAGTATTAAACGATTTGAATAATCTTAAGGTAAATGGATCTTTGATATCTAAAGAAGACAAGGATTATATAATTCAAAATGTTTATTTAAAGAAGAAAAAGATAAAAGGAAAAGATATTGTAAATGCATTGAAGAATAAATATAAATTATCTGATGAAGATCCGACTGTAACTACCAAAGGTTCAGGTAAATCTATTGGGGAAGATGAAGTTGATTTAACAATGTTTAATTCATCATTATCTTCGTTTATTGATATGAGTGATCCAAATGCTTTTGGGCCTGAGTTTTATAAGGACTCTAATAAATTTGAGCTAGCAGAAAAGGTAATAGAACTTATTACAATTGTCGAAGATAAAGATTTACTAAAGGAAAGACTAAAAAAGCTTGGATTATCTGATAATCAGGTGAATTACCTTTTTAAGCAAAAATATTCAGGCTGGGCTCCATTGTCTAGAAAATTGTTAGATGGTATTACGATTGATTGTGTCAATGAAAATACTGGTGAAGCTTATCCTGTGACTATTATTGATGTCATGAGAGATACACCATTAAATTTCATGGAAATATATGAGACAAAAGAATCACAATTTTCGGGATTTAAAGAGAAAGTTGCTGAATTGAATGATGAGAAGAAGCTTAGTAGAGATGATTTAATTGAAGAATCATATGCTTCTCCAGCTATGAAGAGAAGTGTCAGACAAACATTTAAAGTTATCGATGAATTAAAGAATACTTTAAATATTGATCATTTTGATAGAATCTTTGTAGAAGCAACTAGGGCACCTGGCGAAGCTGGAAAAATGGTTAAATCTAGAAAGAAGCAATTGCAAGAAGCCTATGATGCTGCTAAAGATTTAGTAGATCAAGAATCGCGTGATGACTTACAAAAATTGCGTGATGACTTAGAAAAGCAAACTGATGATCAGTTAAGAAGAAAAAAAGTATATTTGTACTTCATGCAATTAGGAAGATCAGTATATTCCGGTGAAAAAATTGATCTTAATGAATTGGATAAAAATTATGATATCGACCATATTATCCCGCAAGCAAAATTAAAGGATGATAGTTTTAATAATATGGTTTTGGTTGAAAGAGAACTAAATAATAAAAAACAAGACGAATATCCAATTCCTTCAACAATTATTTCTGAGAAAGGTAGAAACTGGATTCAAAAATTAGCTAAGATACAAGATAAAAACAAAAGATCTTATTTTATGCCTAAGGACAAGGCTAATAGATTGCTTAGACCTGAGTTAAAAAAATTGACTTCGGATGAATTAAATGGATTTATCAACCGTCAATTGACACTGACCAATCAATCAGTAAAAGCTGTATGTGATATTCTCAAGATGACTGAAAAAGGTTCGGAGATTGTTTATTCCAAAGCTAATTTCGTTTCTGATTTTAGAAAACTTTGTGGTGAATTAAGGCCTTCTTATGATGCTTTCGTCAAAGTTCGTGATATCAATGATTTCCATCATGCCAATGATGCGTATTTGAATATAGTTGTTGGAAATGTTTATTATGAAAAGTTTAAGAATTTCTATATAAATAATCGTATTGACTATGATAATAATGGCAAAAAAGATTTAAGTGTCTTAGCAAGTAAATTGTTCACAAAAACTCAAGCTGATGATAAGACTGGAAATATATATTGGGAAGCTCGTTTCCATAACGAAAAAGAAACTGATTCTAATGGAAAAGAAAGAACAATCAAAGTAAAAGATGAAGGAACAGAGAGTACTTTTGATAAAATTGAATATTATATGGAATTGAATGATCCTTTGGTCACTCAGATGCAATATACATTAAGTGGTAAGCAAGGATTCTTTAAAAAAATCACACTAAAAACAAAAGCGAAAGATAATGAAGATAACTCAGATAAATTATTTCCTTTAAAACAGTATTTAAGATCAGATAGTAATAAAGTTATGGATGTTAATAAATATGGCGGATATTCAGATATGATTACTCCATATTTTATGCTTGTTCAATCTGAGGGGAAGAAAGGAAAACATATTTATTCATTAGAATCAATTCCTACTATTTATTTGAAGTCTTTTAAGAAGAAAGAAGAGGATATTATTAACTATTTAAGTTGCAAAAACAAATTAAAGAATCCTGTTGTTATATCTGACAAGTTGTTAATGAGAACTATCGTTAAGATTCCTTATTTAAAAAATGATTCTAATTTATCACTTGTTAAATTAGGAACTTCAGGGAGAACAGGAAATAGTATAATTTATTTAAATTTATCAGAATTAATTTTGCCCATAGAATGGAAAAATTATTATAGGAAAATAAGTAATCTGCTCGGCACTAATGTTTCTTCAACTAAACCTAAGGATTTATCAAAATATAAAGAACAAATAAAAAATGATCCTACTTCTACCTTAGTTGATGGATCTAATAAAGTTGAGCATGATAAAAATAATAGATTTTTCAGTTATCTAATCAATAATGTCATTAATAAACCTATTTTTGAAGGATTACCTAAAACCAGTTGTTCTTTTATTAAATTGGAAAGCAAGTATGACGAATTTTGTTCTTTAAATACTCTTGAACAAGCGAAGATAATAGTTACAATAATCAAATTGCTTTCATGTAAAAGCGTGCCAGGTTGTAAACTTTCAAATCTATCAGGTCTACCTTCTTCTTTAGGTGCGTTGATTAGTAATAAAGCTCTCACGGAAGGAACAATAATTTCAAAAGAATCAAGTTGTGGTTTGAAAGAAAATATTATATTTGTCGTTCCAAATGATTAAGGCTGTTAACGGTGGGATATCGAATAGTAAAAATTAACAAGCGTTGTAAGCTTGAAACCTCTATGGAGTATCTTGTCTATAGAGCTGAAGAAGAATATAGAATTCTTTTGGACGAGATATCAGTTTTAATAATTGAGAATCAGCAAGTTTGCATTACAGCTGCTTTGATGTCTAAATTGATGGACCATAAGGTCAGAGTTGTCTTTTGCAATGATGCTCACATGCCCCAAGGAGAAGTAGAGCCGTATGCTGGCTGTTATGATACTCCTAACAAGATAAAAATCCAGTTTAATTGGAATCCAATTGTTTGTGATGAAGTTTGGAGCAAGATTATTAAATATAAGATTCATAATCAAGCACAAGTTTTAAAGTTTAAAGGAGATGAGAAAGCTTTTAATTTACTTAAAGACTATGAATATGATATTCATAGAGGCGATTCTACAAATAGGGAAGGCCTAGCAGCAAAAAGTTATTTCTTTTCGTTATTCGGATTAGATTTTGAAAGAAGGAAGGAGTCTGATGTTAGAAATATTTATTTGAATTATGGATATTCATTACTTCTAAGCCTAGTCAGCAAAGAAATTGCTTCTTTTGGCTATTTAAATGCCTTTGGAATTCATCATATTGGAACTACCAATCATTATAATTTGGCTTGTGATTTTGTCGAACCTTTAAGGCCGTTTGTGGACATTATGTTGGTTAGAAATGAATTAACTCCAGACAATTTTAAAAGACAATTTATGAATATGCTGACTAGTGAAGTTAGAATCGATGACAAAAACATGCTATTAAATAATGCAGTTAGAGATTATGTTTTAAGTATCCTTACAGCATTGAAAACAGAAGATCCTAATTTGATTTTACAAATTACATTTAAAGGTGGGACTATATAGATATATGAGATCAATATTAATGTTTGATCTTCCTGTTTTAACAGCTACTGATAGAAAGAACTATAGGCAGTTTGTAAAGTTCTTAAAGCAATATGGATTTATTATGTTTCAAGAATCAGTATATATAAAGCTGTCGATAAATGAATCTAACGTTAAAGCTATGGAAAAAGTAATGAAAAATCATCTTCCACCTAAAGGATTTGTTACTATGCTTACTGTTACGGAAAAACAATTTCAAAGTATGAGTTTCTTAGTTGGAGAATTTAAAACTGACGTTATATGCACAGATGAAAAGGTTATTGAATTATGATTGTTATAAGAAGTAAAGATTTTGATCAGGAATTGAACCTTGATTCAAATAAGTTTTATTCTTTAGTTATAGAGAATGTTAGTTTTTATAGGACCTTCTATATCGGATTGAAAAATCAAATAGAAAACGGAGATGATTATCTTTTGTATGAAGATACAAATGATAAGAAAGGATCTATAGACAAAGATTGTTATCTTATAGAAAATCCTCTAAATGTTCAAATTGATGAGAAGAAGATTAATTTAGTAGTACAAAAATCAATTGGTACTAAACAACCTCCAGAGATGAGAGAAAGTTATCAAGTATTATTGAGCAAAATCAATGAATTCATTAATAGTATTAGTTACGATTACTATTTGCCTTTGATTTTTGATGATGGATTAACGTTAGTCAACTTTTTAAAAGCTATTAATCTTAGAATAGCTGATACTACTGATAATCCAGTTGATCAATTAGTATTTAAAATAAGAGAGCTATCTTATGCATTAGGTTTTAAAGTTTTTTTTATTATGAATTTATACGATTACTTCACTCCTAACGAGATAGAAAGTATCCATAAGGAATTGAATAGTCTTGAAATAAAGATGATCAATATTTCATCTCATAGAAACAAGTATAAAATCAACAATGAATTCATCGTTTATATCGATGAAGATTTAGCTGAAATTCATATTGGAGAAGATGAATAAAAAGAGTATAATTTTAGATGTGTTAGCGGTGCTTTCTTCCCGGCTTTTTAAACGGGATTTGAGGTTTGAGGTTTGAGAGTATTGCTAAAACAAATACTACAAACACTCGCCGATATTACAGATATGCATATCTTTAGTTTGAGAGTATTGCTAAAACAAATACTACAAACACCCCCCTATATCTTTAGCAAAGACACCCCTGTTTGAGAGTATTGCTAAAACAAATACTACAAACACTACAATACATACAAGATACCTACGAAAGGGTTTGAGAGTATTGCTAAAACAAATACTACAAACACCGGAGCTGTGGAAGAAGTGACTGTAAGCTTGTTTGAGAGTATTGCTAAAACAAATACTACAAACACTGGATACGATAGAAACGATGGAGAAGAGCGTTTGAGAGTATTGCTAAAACAAATACAACAAACACTCTAATGTGCCTTCAGTCTCAATTGACTTGTTTGAGGGTATTGCTAAAACAAATACAACACACGAATTCTGATCAGTCAATTGATCGTGTTCATAAATTTTAATAAAGCAAGAAGAAACACATTAAAGTTTCGAGTGAAACTATGGAATATTGATATATAAGAATACTTTTATTCAATACAAACTATGAGGATATGATTTACTAATAAACGATATTTGTTTCAGATTTACTATTTGAATAATGTTATATAATTGAATAGATGAAGGAATTTGTTGTTTATTGAGCGCATATATAGAGTATGATTCAAGTAAAAAATCTCACCAAGGTCTATAGGACCAAAAGCCATAGGAATTTCAAGGCATT
>ULUO01045043.1_pt1 | contig 10861 bp, 6 predicted proteins | sample 1958611 | NCBI WGS metagenome assembly ULUO01 (sample SAMEA4835762, study PRJEB28245) | human gut metagenome | biome: gut microbiome; material: fecal sample | place: Denmark | collected 2008
AATGTAACGACCTCTACTTACGACATGGGTGACCGCCGTACTGAGGTGAACCATCCTGCCAGCGGCATCACAAGTTTCACTTATGATGCGCTCGGCAATGTGCTGACCAAGCAGACTGCCAACCTTGCCAAGGAAGGCAAGTTCATCACCTACGATTACGACTATCAGCGTCTGACAGGTATCAACTATCCTGACCACCCGGAGAACAACGTGAAGTATTACTACGGTGGTCGCAACGCCTCTCAGAACCGTATCGGCAGATTGATGCTCCGTGAGGACGGAACGGGTGCCATTGAATACTTCTATGGCAAGATGGGCGAAGTCACCAAGACCCGCCGCACGATGATTGTGCCTAATCAAGCAATAGCAACTTATGTGACGCAATGGACTTATGACAGCCACAACCGCCTGTTGGAGATGATTTATCCTGATGAGGAGAAAATCACTTACTCTTACAATCTCGGTGGTCAGCTTGAAAAGGTTCATGGCTACAAGTCATACGGCTACGATTATGTAAGCAAGATTGGCTATGACAAGTTCGAGCAGCGCACATACTTGAAGTATTGCAACGGTGCAGAGACATTCTACACCTACGACCCACAGCGTCGTAGATTGCAGAACCTCACTGTGAACAGTGGTGGCAACACCATTATGGACAATGCTTATACATACGATGCGGTGAGCAATGTGCTCAGCGTGGTTAACGGTGCGTCAGTTCCACAGAGTGGAAAGGCTGGCGGACAGATGGCGCATACCTATACATACGATGCTCTTTACCGTCTTGTCAGTGCAACAGGTACTTATACTGGTGCGGACAACAAGACCGCAAGCTACACTCTTGCGATGGGTTACGACAATATGCACCGTATCACATCGAAGCGTCAAATCCTTACACAGGACAATGTGCAGTTTGATGGTTCATTGAACGCTGGCTATGACCTTACTTATACGTATGGCACAGATGCAGGCAAGAAGTTCCAGCTTGCTAACGTGAAGGATGTGAACTACCGCACAGAGGAGACGCCTTCAGAGAGCGAGAATGTGAACAACAGCCATGCCTATGAGTATGATGCCAATGGTAATCTTGTATATGTCAATACAAGCCGCACAAAGAAGGACGGTATTGCTGACGAGAAAGCCGCAGAGCGTAAGCTCAAGTGGGACGAGGAGAACCGTCTTCTTGCTTCTGATGACAATGGCTTTGTAACCAATTATTGGTACGATGCTGATGGTGAGCGCACGGTGAAGACTTCTGGCGAAAGTGACCAGGTGTATGTAAACTCCGAGTTTGCTGGAGGTCGCACGAACACCGCCAAGTTCTCATTGTATGTATCTCCTTACCTCGTTGCCAACCAAGGCGGACGCTATACCAAGCACATCTATATCGGTAGCCAGCGTGTCGTTTCCAAGATTGGTGATTTTGACTCTTACGGCTCAGACCCACGCCGCATCCAGTATGCAGGTAGCGAGACTGATGGACTTTCTGTTGACTATAAGCAAAAATATGTCCAGCAGTTGCAGGTTATCAAGGATAATTATGCCACCTTTGCAGTGCCGTACAATGGCGAGGACAACAACGACTATGTCGATGGCAAGGGCTTCTGCTGCAATGACGGCAGCTTGGAGGCTGCGCAGGCACGTGCTATGGCACGAGCAGCGAAGAACAACTTCCAAGAAGGCGACTCATACGAGAAAATGCAGTTCTACTACCACCCAGACCACTTGGGTAGCAGTAGTTACATCACCAACCTTGAAGGCGAGGTGGTGCAGCATATCGAGTATGTTCCTTTCGGTGAAGTGTTCGTTGAGGAGCGCAACAACATTTGGAATACGCCTTATCTTTTCAATGCGAAGGAATTCGATGAGGAGACAGGATTGTATTACTATGGGGCGAGGTACTATGATCCTCATATTAGTCTTTGGATAACAACTGACCCTATAAAAAATAAATATCCAAACATAAGTAGTTATTGCTATACGGCTAACAATCCTGTACGCTTCATAGATCCTGATGGGAGAATTATCAAATTACCAAAAGGGACTACTTCTGAACAGATATTTATTGTTTTGGGAAACATTCAAAAATTAACAGATGATAAAGTTGTATTTTCTACTCAAAAAGATGGTTCTGTTAGAATAAAAATCGCATCTTTAGGCAAAGGAAATAAATCAGCAGGCACACGTCTTATACGTAGAATTAATAGTTCTAAAAGAATAATGACAATTAATATCATATCAGAGAAAGAAGAAGGTAACTTTGAAACAGATGATAATCCAACTAATGCAATTAATGGTAAGGGGTCTAATGTGAATGTACATTTCAATCCGGAATCAAATCCAGACATCCCAACTCTGAATAGAAAAACAGGTAGAGTTAGTAATAAAAAGAGACCTTCCCAAGTTGGATTAGCTCATGAAATGATTCATGGTGACAGATCAATGCGTGGAGTTGCAATAGAGTATTCAGAAAGCGAGTCTTATTCCTATATGAATAATCGGGGACAAAGAGTCATGGAAACTCTAAGCAAAGAAGAAGCAGCAACTGTTGGTTTAAATCATGTAAAAAAGAATGATATTACAGAAAATGACATTCGTAAAGATCAAGGATTAAATCCACGAGGAGCATACTAATTTAAAAACAAGTCATTGGATGGAATTTATCCATCCAATGGCTATTATAAAGACAAATGATTATGTTCAGACTATTTTTAATTATTAGCCTATTATTTACTATAGGCTCGTGTTCTAATACACGTCAAGATAAAAACAATCTCAAAATATCATCGCTATCAAACCATCTTCAAAAGAAGGGAAAATCTATAATCTTAGTTATGGATTTTGGAGATTCCGATTATCAAATAATTGAATATTGCGACACGATATTAACATATGGGATAGGATATGTTAAAATTGCAAATACAATATCAAATAATAATATTGTATGGAATTCATCATATCCCCTTATTAGAAGGAAACTTGCTGTTACCCAACAAGAAACAATACAAAATGCAATTTCTAAATTAAAAACGTGTTCATATTTTGATGCAAATATAGCTAAGGATAATGTTAAATATACATTATATGTGAATTATCATAAAGTGGCTTCTGGGTATAAGGCATTTATTGAGAACTTTCCTAATGACATACAGACTGTTATCAAAGAAATGTTGTTATTAGCTTCACCGCTTTATTATAAAAATCATAAATCATGAGTTAGACTGGGATTAAAGCACTGTGTTTAGCAATAAACGTTATAGTTAGTAATGTTAAAAAATAACTTGCGCAGAAATTCTGCGATGATAGCCTACTATTGCTAAATAGCACACGAGAAAAGCTGCGCAAGTTATTTTTTGCATATTACTTAAACACTGTTTTTAAACTTTACCTTTTCTTCAGAATATAGTTTTTCCTATCCTCTTTTTTAGGTTCATTACCAAACGAGTCAATCAAAATAATATTGTTGTCATTCCTCACCTTGTAGAATATATTGTCACCACTCGAAGGATGCACAAGCATCAAGATATTGCCATCAAGCACTTGGAAGGTACCTCTTAACTTTTCCCGCTCGTTCTGCTTTTCTTTGAATGTCTGTATCAACAGGTAGGAAACTCTTGCCATCCTTTTTCGATTAAGTCTCACAATCTACACTTTGTCAGCTTTTGGCTTTATTGTCCATTGTTATTATTCAATAATGGTTCTTTCTCTAACAATATGCTGTTTTTACCAAGAATTTACATAAAAGTTGTTATAATATATATAAATATTCGTATTTAATGCTTCCTGCCATTATCTTTGCCGATTAAAATGTTAGTGCAAAGCAATAATGAAGTAATAGAAATGTAAAAAGTAAACAACATGGAACGCAAAGAACAGACCGGGCATATCTGTAGATGGATGGCTTTAGGCATCATGACTGCCATCGTCATCGTTGGATGTACCATTGTAATCGGCCTATTTGAATGGCGCGACAGAAAGGAGATTGAGAGTAGAAATGCAGAACTGCATCAGTGGCGAAAGAATGTGCATGACTTAAACTTGCACATAACGGAATTGTCACTGCTTGGTGAAATGGTTGCGGATTGGGACTCAACAGATGTAAATGAGTATCATTCGCTTCGATTGGAAGTGGACAGTATGCTTGAAGGCATCGCAGGTATTTGTCCGAAAGAAGATTCTGATACGATCTGCCGTCTTTTTGCAGAAAAGGAACAGCTCCTTCTGGATATAAAGGATGCTATGCAGGAATTGAATGCCACTCAAGAAAAGCTGACCGCAGAAGTTCCAAGAATTGTAGAGCAGAATAAGAATGAAAGCAAAAGACTTTCAGCTATGCCACAGCAGGCAAAGCCAAAGAAGCGAGGTTTCTTCAGCAGATTGTTCGGCAAGAAAGAAAATGCAGTAACAACAGGCAACCGTTTAACCCAAACTGAAAAGATGCTCACCAACCTAAACCAAACGGTTGTTGCTAAACATCACCAGCAAAGCCGTAAGGTAGTGGAGATATTGGATAGTCTTGGAAACAGAAATGAAGGTATCAATAAGCAGTTGCAAAGAGTAATCAGCATAGCTGATGAGAATGTGGATAAAGGCATCAAAGTTCGTGAGCGACAAATCGCAGACTTGGAAGGCAATTATACCTATTATTATATAGGGATGATAGGATTGTTGATATTGGTGTTTTTCGTATTATTCCTATTGGTGTGGCGATTCGCATTCAAGACACGTAAGAGCAAGGAAGAAACAAGAAAGGTGATGCTGACAGTAACGCATGAGATGCGCAGTCCTTTGTCTGCCATCAAGGATTATGCTCGCAAGATTAGCGGACTTGATGATGCTACGGATGAAAGCAAACGATATGCCGACTTGATTGTTGACACATCGAAAGGCTTGACTGCTATGATTGACAGTTTTCTGGTTTACTCCAAATTAGCGAATGGAAAGGCGACCGTCAAGGAACGCCCTTTCCGTATGATGGACATTGCCGAGCAATTAAAGATGGAGTATGAGCCCTTTGCAGCGAAGAAGCAACTGGAATTGAGCGTCAACAATAAGGCAGATGGTGTTGTCAACGGAGACAAGGAAAAGGTGCTTACAATAGGACGCAATCTGCTTTCCAATGCCATCAAATATACGGGAAAAGGTGAGATTGTATTGTCCACAACCTATAAAAATGGTGTATTCATGCTAATGGTTAAGGATACAGGAACAGGATTGGATGACAAGCAACAAAAACAAATCTTCAAGGAATTTGCAAGATTGGGAAATGCGGTCACCCAACCGGGATTTGGCTTGGGGCTTTCCATTGTCAAGAACCTCGTTTCACTGATGAAAGGAAAAATCGATGTGTCCAGTCACCAAGGGCTGGGAAGTATTTTTACCATTAGTCTTCCTATGGCTGCAGCCGAAAAGCAGAATGTGGAACCAATCCAGTATAGAACGAAACGACAAGATTCGTTTACTGTCATTGCCATTGATGATAGCCATGTGCAACTGAGTACCATTCGTGAGGCTTTTGCATCAAACGGCATTGTATGTGACACTTGTAATAATGCCACGGATTTATTGGATATGATGCGCAAAAAATCTTATGATCTGCTGATAACGGATTTGAAGATGGCTGAAGTGAATGGTATCGAGATTCTGGAAATGATGCGTATGGTGAACGTGCGTAACTCCAAGACCATTCCTGTTGTCGTTATGACAGCAGCACCAAATGTGAGTGAGCAAGAACTGCTTGGCGCTGGATTTGTCGCTTGTCTGTTCAAGCCGATGTCTGACAAGGATTTAATAAACACTGCAAGAAAGTGTGTAAACGGTAAGATTGCAGAAAAACAAATAGACTTCTCTATGTTGCTGACCTACGGCAATGAAAAAGAGACTTTGGAGAATTTCGTAAAGGAAATGACTGACACATTGGGCAGTATCCGTAATGCAGCAAAAGAGGAGAACCGCAAGAAAATGTCCGATGCCATTCACCACGCAAGAAGCTCGTGGATGATGGTACAATCTGACGAGTCTTTGAACTATCTTTTTGACCTGATAGAAGATTCTACATCATCAGACGACGTTATCAACCAAGCGGTTGAGGATGTTTTCGCACATGGTGAGGAAATCATCAAAGCCGCACAAAAGAAAATTGAGGAGGTAACAGCATGAAGAAAGTAATAATCATTGAAGACAGCCCTACATTTTGCAATATGTTGGGCAAGAAGTTGGAGGCAAAGGGATGGAAAACAATCTTATGCTACAATTACAGAGATGGTCTGAAAGCTGTGAGGGAATCCTCTGAATGGGATGTTGTCATTTCGGATATGCGCTTGGGGAATGATAACGGCATCGACCTGTTGGAATGGATGCGTAGTAACGGCTACCAGAATCCATTTATCATCATGACATCTTACGATGAAAGCATGAGTGCCGTGAGGACTATGAAATTGGGAGCAGAAGACTATATACCGAAGAAATTGTTGCTTGATGTAGTTTATGAACGTTTGGAAGAAATCATAGACAAGCAGAAACGACTCGTAGAGTTGAATAACAAGATTGTTTACCGCAAAAGTGAGAAGTTTCGCCGTATATACAAAATGGCAGAATTGTTTGCCAAAAGCGACATGGCTGTTATGATATTGGGAGACAACGGAACAGGCAAAGAACATATAGCGGAAAAGATACATCTGCAAAGCAAAAGAGCCGACAAGCCTTTTGAAGTAGTAGATTGCGGTACGCTTTCTGCGGAACTTGCCGTTTCCGCTCTCTTCGGACATGAGAAAGGAGCATTCACAAGTGCAGACGCAGCAAGAAAAGGTTACTTTGAATTGGCTGCTGGAGGTACGCTGTTCTTGGACGAGATAGGCAACCTGCCGAAAGACGTACAGGCGATGCTGCTGCGTGTGTTGCAATCCAAGAGCTACCGACCATTGGGAGCTACAAAAGATAAAGTGGCTGATGTGCGCATTATTGCCGCCACCAACGAAAACCTGCAAGAGGCAGTTCGGGAAGGACGATTCAGAAGCGACCTGTATTATCGACTTCACGAAGCGGTTATTGAGATTCCACGGTTGCGGGATTGCAAGGAAGATATTATGCCATTAGCTAACTTCTTCCTGAAACTATATGATAGGCATACGGACAAAGAAATAAAATGTATCAGTAAGGAAGCGCAAAGGGCACTTGTAAGCCATACATGGCCAGGTAATGTGCGTGAGTTGAAATCATGTATCATGCGAGCTATGCTGTTATGCGAGAATGAGATAATAGATGTCGAGGACTTGCAGTTGTCACAATCGACATTGACAGAAGAGGCTTTGGACTTTGATGAACAAGAACGCAAGATCAATCGAGAGCGTATCTTGTGGGCTTTGAAGCAATGCAATGGCATCAAGCGTGATGCGGCAAAAATGTTGGAAATGAGCCATACTACATTCTATGCCCGTATGAAAGAGTATGGTATTCCTACTAATAAGTTGTAACGGTATAAGAACCGTGTAAGGAAGATTGGACGAGTGTCCGGTTTTCCTTACACTATTTCTGCTTGCAATTTCCTTGTGAAAATCTTATTCTCTTGATAAAGTTGCTGATTATCAGGAAATATCATCATCCTATTGTTTAGTCTGTCTTGGAATGGCATAGGTATTGGACTAATAAATGATGTGCGCACAGAAACATCAAATTAGTACAAACCCATAAAAGAGACAGCAACATGGAATACAACATATTGATAGAGACTGATTTTTTCAACTTGCTGAATGCAGGTCATAAGAACAAAGGTGGTAACGCTTTGGAGAACTCATATCGTGAGTTTATCAAGGTTGTGGTTGATTTATGCAGCACCAACGTGAAGCAAGCGGTCTTTGCACTGTCATACGCAGAGACCGAGCTTGACTTTCATCTGTCAATGCCCCATATAAAGGATTGTTTGGGAACCGTAGGCTTGTATGTGCGCAAAGCTATTGCATTTGTCCGCAGAATGCAAGAGCATGTGGCAGCAACATATCATCTTCATGTGACCACATCCACTTCAGAAGCCTCCCCACCAGTATCATCAGAATCAAAGCCATTAGTAAAATGGACTGGCAATGCCGTTGACCTTGTAGAAATGGTATATGGCATCTGCGTAATGGGAAGCGTGAACGATGGCGATGTGAAGTTCAAGGACTTGGCGCAAGCCATGTACCAGTTCTTCGGCATCAAAGCCAAGGACTGCTATCGTTTTTACACCGACATCAGAAGACGCAAGAACCATAGCCGTACTTACTTCCTTGACAGAATGCAGGAGAAGTTGAACGACAAAATGCGAAAGGATGATGAATTGGAAAGAATGAGACGATAAAAAACGATAAATCCCATATATGTATGCAGGGGCGAGTAACTGAAAGGACAATTCCTAAAAGTTACTCGCCTTATTGTTTATTTCTGTATGAGATGCTTTAAGCTCTCGTCACCAGCGATGCGCTCCAGCTCGTCCTTGACTATCAGCTTGACATCCTCCTTGATTTGGTTGTAATTGTCCAGAATAGCTTGCTTCATGCAGTCGTTGCCATCGGCATCCTTGAAGTCGTTGATGATGGGGATAGGCTGATAATGGCTTTCCTCTCGCTTTACTTTATCGGTGTCAACGACAATCTCGGCATGGAAGATCTTCTGCTCTATGCGCTCGGTGAAGTTGTCGGAAACAGAGCCGACAAACATACCTTGGGTGAGTCCGCTAATCTTGCTTGGCGGAATGAGACTGTCCATCTGGGTATTGATAGATGTAGAGACATCCTGACGATTGATGGAAATGGACTGGCGCTTTTGGAGCACCTTGCCGAAACGCTCGGATAAAGTCTTGGCGGTCTCGCCAACGACCTGTCCGCTGAAGATATTACCAACGGTATTGATAACCACTTTTGCCTCCTTGTCTCCATAATCGCGAACCAACTGCGAGAAGTCTTGGAAGCCTAAACACACCGCCACCTTGTTGCTTCGTGCCGTGGCTATCAAGTTATCCAAACCTTTGAAATAGATGGTCGGCAACTCGTCAATGATAACGGATGATTTGAGTTGTCCCTTCTTGTTGATGAGTTTCACTATGCGGCTGTTGTACAAACCAAGTGCCGCACCATAAATATTCTGACGGTCGGGATTATTGCCGACACATAGAATTTTCGGTTCTTCGGGATTGTTGATGTCGAGTGTAAACTCGCTTGCGGACATCACCCAGTAGAGTTGTGGTGAAATCATTCGTGACAACGGAATCTTTGCGCTGGCAATCTGACCCGCCAACTGCTCCATCGCTCCACCTTGCCATGCATCCATGAATGGAGAAAGGTAATTTTCAAGTTCGGGATAGCTCGTCAGTATCGGAAAGACATCCTCGTATCTGCGGTTGAGCAATTCTATGGCATGAGGAAAGGTACAATACTTTCCGTTCTTGTAGATGCGTAAGTACCATATGATAGCTGCAAAGAGGATAATCGGACTCTCCACGAAGAAGTCGCCCTGTTTCTGGACCCACGTCTTGTTAAGATTAAGCATGATGGTGTATGCACTCTCATAAGCATCGGAAATATCACTCATGAAATCCGGGTGAATCGGATTGCAGCGATGACTTCTGCGAGGATCGTCAAAGTTGATAACATAGAACTGGGGCTTGACCTTATATCCATTCTGATGGTTCATCATGTGGTTGTAGGCAATCGTCGAAAGGTCGGAAAACTTGAAATCATAGATATACATTGAATACCCCTTCTCTATCTGCTGTTTGATGTAGTTGTTCACTACAGCAAAGGACTTACCACTACCCGGTGTACCTAACACGATGGTCGCTCGGAAAGGATTGACCACGTTGATCCATCCTCTCTGCCATTTCTTCTTGTAATAGAATCGTGTTGGCAGATTGACGGAATACTCGTTCTCCATGAGTTTGGTCTCCTGCATGAAACTCTCGTTCTCATTATTGAACACATCCTCCATGAGGTTGTGTTTCAAGAGCCTGCTCATCCAAAGTCCTCCCATCAATAGGCAGATATAACCCGCTGTCATCGTAAAGATGTATAGCGTAGCATTGCCCAAATGTGATATAGGCAACAATAATATCCACCAGTTGAGGAAGAACAGACAGAAGCCTACGGCAAGAACCGTCCAAATCCTGTTCCAACTCATCTTTTCCGCTTTCACGCCCTTGGTTCCCAGACATGAGAGCGCCAGGAGAAGAAGCGAAAACAGCTTGGTGTAGAGAATGGAATGGAATAAACCGCCTGTACGGTTGAAGTTGATCAGGATTCTGTCAACAACCCCGATTGTCACTCCCCATATGTGCATTGCCTCGTAGCAATACCAATATACATTCATAATTGCGAGTATTATACTCACGGCACGGAGAAAATCCATAATTTTTCCCAATGCTCTCAAATCGTCTTCTTGTGCCATTGTTTTTCTGTTTTGAAGTTATGCCTTGATAATACGATTAAAGGTTTCTCCCTTTTCGTTTCTTTTTCTTTCTGCGTAGCTCTCTATCAAATGCTGCTTCCTGTTCCTCGTTGGAAGAACCATTCCCTGCCATAAGTCCAAGACCGCTGCCGTACTCATCGAACAAGCCAGAACCTTGAAGTTCCTGCTCCAAGACAACGCCATCTTCCGTTGGAATGGTAAGCGGTATCGGTTGCTCATTCTCGTAAGGCAAGGTGAAGTGCTCCTGCAGGGCATTGGCAGAAAGATTCGTTCCAAGCCTTGAACCATTGAAAACGCTTTGAGTGCGGTGGTCAATGAATGTTGCTCCGTAGATACGGCCGTTAGCTGTATGTCGGAAAATAACATCAATACCCTTTGCTTTCAGCAGTTCAACGAACTTATCCTTATGGTATGTCTGCTTCAAGACTGC
>ULUO01071200.1_pt1 | contig 10794 bp, 13 predicted proteins | sample 1958611 | NCBI WGS metagenome assembly ULUO01 (sample SAMEA4835762, study PRJEB28245) | human gut metagenome | biome: gut microbiome; material: fecal sample | place: Denmark | collected 2008
CTGCCGGTGCAGGAGGAAAAGTAAAAACCTTCCCCTACGGGAAGGCACGCCCTGGCACCATGATGTCCAGGGCGCACTTCTTTAAGCACAATATTTCCTATTTTTAGACGGCCTTTGGGTCGCCTTTTTATTTTCTCAGAAAGGAGATTCACAATGGCATCCGCATTGCAACAATACCACCAGCTGGCGGACCGCATGGCCACCCAGATAACCGGCAGCTACCAAAGCTGGACGGATTTTCTGACCACCGCTGCCCGCTTATACAAGTACCCCTACCATGAGCAGCTTATGATCTACGCCCAGCGGCCAGATGCTACCGCCTGCGCCGAGTATGACCTGTGGAACAAACGTATGGGGCGCTACATTCGGCGGGGAGCAAGAGAAATTGCTCTCATTGACCACTCGAATAAATAGAAGATTTCGCAAGAAGCGCAATGGCTCCGGTCATTGCGCTTCTTTGCGTTTTCGGGCGCAGTGCAAAAAGGGAAACGCCCGGTCGGGCATAATCGAGAAAAAATGCACAGAATTGTTTCATAGAAAAACGTTTGCCCGTCAAGCAAATACAGGCAAACACTTTTTTCACCTTGTAGAGAGAATAATTTTTCATATTTTGCAATTACTAAATAAAATAATTTCATTTTTATATTGACAATGGTAATATATTATGATAGCATAGCAAAAATTGATAAATTATTATCACTTTTGGTCATAGAAAGGATGCTGGTGACAATGTATGGCGTATGGACGGTACTCCCGCCGATTCTCGTTATTGTGATTGCGCTGGTAAAGAAGGACGTCGTAGCTTCGTTGCTCATCGGCATTACCGCCGCCTCCGTCATTGCCAACGGTCTCAATTTTCTAGCCCCCATTGTGGATGAATATATGCTCCAGGGCTGGCAAAACAACGCCCAGCTGCTCCTGACCATTGTGATTGTCGGTGTGCTCATGGGGCAGATCAATGCCTGCGGCGGCTTCGGGGCCCTGTCTAAGGCCATTGAAAAGCGAGTGACCACCCGCCGGGGAGCAAAGCTTCTGTCCTGGCTGCTGTGTATCCTCTGTGCAACGGATGACGGCATGGCAACAGTGGGCGCAGGCACGGTCGCCCGGAGCATTACAGACCATTACCGCATTCCCAGAGAAAAGCTTGCCTACATTGTATCCTCCACCGGCTCCAATTTTCTGAGCATGATGCCCTACTCCATGTATATTCTCTTTGGGGCCGGCATTCTTTCCGGCTTCACGGGAACGGACGGCTACGGGGTCTACCTAAAATCCATTCCCTGGAACTTCTTCGCCATCGGCTCTATTCTTGCCGCCGGGCTCTTCGCCGCAGAAATCCTTCCGGATTTTGGCCCAATGAAAAAGCGGGAAGCCCGCTGCATGGAGCCGGACTTCTCCTACGGGGAGTATGGCGCCGTTCCCCTGCTGGATACCGATCAGGCCCCGGACGGCGACATCGGCGCGTTCGTCATCCCCATTGCGGCAATGCTGCTGGTGTTTTTCCTCTCCTATCTTCGCACCGGAACCTTTCAAATGGCCTCTGCCGCCCTGTTTGGTGCTGTGGTTGCCTTTGTTTACCCCATTATCCGGGGGCAGATGCACTTCCGGGATATTTCCGGACGGGTCTTTTCCAGTTTTAAAAGCGTTGCGCCCATGTTTATGATCCTGCTGCTGGCCTTCACCTTTGCTTCTGCCGTGAATGACCTGGGCTTTGGGGACTACATGGTTGCCCTCCTCAGCGGCGGCATTCCCAGGCAGTTTCTACCGGCAGCCGCATTCCTTTTGGGCGGTCTGGTTGCCTACTGCACCGGAAGCTTCGCCAGCGGCGTGATTATCATCAGCCCCGTGATGCTCCCCCTGGCAGGCGCTCTGGGGCTATCCATCCCCCTGGTGTTCGCTGCCTGCATGGGCGGCTCCCAGTTTGGGGATCAGACCTCCCCCGTATCGGATATCTTCATCATGTCCTCCATGGCCTCCGGCGTGGATGTGGCCCAGAGTGCCCAGGTGCTCCTGCCCTACAAGCTGATTCTGTTTTTAATCTGCGCAATCGCCTATCTGGCGGTGGGCTGGATTCTGTTCTGACCGTCACCCGGCATAAAAATCGGAAAAAACTTCAAAGTGAGAAAGAATTGTGCTATACTGATTAGGCAAAAATTCAACGAATGACGGAAAGGAACCTGCACAATGGACGCTTTGATGATTTTGATGAACTTCCTGACGGATGCTCTCGGCCCTGACTACAATATTGTTTTCTACAATCTCCGGGAGGAAGCCATTGGCACCTGCATCGAGGCAGATGCCGTTTCCCGGACGGTTGCCCAGTTTTCCAGGCCTCTGCCGGAAAAAATCGGGGAAATGGTTGCATCCGGCGCGCTGAAACCCAATACCTACTGCACCGCCTTGACCACAATCTACGACGGAGAAAAGGTTGCCAACACCGGCCTATTGTATGTCAAGCAGCCGGAAATGGGCATTGACGGAATTTTGGCAATCAATTTCCGGGAGAACAAATACTTTGAAATTGCCCAGGAGCTTCTTTATATGTCCAATCTGGACACCAAGCTCTCCATGCCCTTTAGCCTGCTGCACAATCTCAAAAATCGGGATGACTGCATCGAAATCAGCACCGTAGAAAAGCCGGAACCCCCCACCGTGGCAGAGCACGCCGCGGAGCGGATTGACGAGGCCATTCTAAATGTCATGGGCAAGGATGCCCAATCCCCGGAAAAGTTCAACCCCAAGGTTCGCAGAGCCATCATGGCGGAGCTGGTTTCGGCAGATGTCTTTACGGTAAAAGGCATGATCACCCTGGCAGCGGAAAAGCTCTACTGCTCTGAGGTTTCCATTTATCGTTACATTGCGAATCTGAAAAAATAGCACCGGGTGCTTCCCTTCCAAGGATGCCCCGGCAGAGTATGTTTACCCCGCCCGGTGGGCGTCATATAACGAGAAGGGAAGTATATCATGGATTTTCAGGAAAAACTAAACAAGTATGCGGAAGTTTTGGTGAAGATCGGTCTGGACCTGCGAAAGGGTCAACCCGTTTGCATTGAATCCCCTGTAGAGGAATCGGTGCTTGCCGCCGAAATTGCCCGGCAGGCCTATCTGGCAGGTGCCTCTGAGGTAGAGGTGCTGTGGAAATGCGATTCTCTCCAGGCGATCCAGCTGGCCCACCAAGACCTTTCTGTAACCCAAGCCCACACCGCCCTGGCAGAGCATTGCGCTGCCAAAGGTGCCGGTTTTATCCGGCTGGATACCGTAGATCTGACCACCTTTTCCGGTCTGAGCCCCGAAAAGGTAAACCAAAAGGCTGCCGCCGATGTGGCTGCCCGGAGCATTTTCCGGGAGAAAGCCGGAGAATGCGGTCAGACCATTGCCTGTGTTCCCACCCAGAGCTGGGCAGACCTTGTCTACCCGGATCTTCCCCAGGAGCAGCGTCTGAGCGCCCTGTGGGACGCCGTATTCGCCTGCTGCCGCTGCGACTGTGCAGACCCCGTGGCAGCCTGGAAAAAGTACATTGCCGACACCACCCTGCGCAAGCAGAAGCTGGACAGCAAGCAGTACAAGGCATTCCACTACCGCAGCGCAAAAACCGACCTGACTATCGCCCCCGTAGACCACCAGATGTGGATGGGCGGCTGTATGGAAATGCCCGATGGGCGAGTATTTGTGCCCAACATTCCCACGGAGGAGGTTTTCACCACCCCCAACAAGTATTCTGCAAACGGCTATGTATCCTCTACAAAGCCGCTGAATTATAGAGGACAGATTATCGACGGATTCAAGCTGTATCTGGAGAACGGCAAAATCGTCCGCTATGAAGCAGAACAGGGAGAGGCGCTGCTGGGTTCCATTCTTGACATTGACGAAGGCGGCCGTTATTTCGGAGAGATGGCACTTATCGATCAGGCCTCCCCCATCGCCAGCTTGAACCGCGTTTTCTATACCACGCTGTACGATGAAAACGCCTCCTGTCATTTGGCTATCGGCAATGCTTACGGCCCCAACGATGCTGCACTGCGGGAAAAGCTCGGCTTCAACGATTGCCAGCTCCACGTGGACTTTATGATTGGCTCGGATGATATGTGCATCCAGGGCCAGTTGGCAGACGGAACCTGGGAACTCATTATGTCCGACGGTCATTGGGTGTAAGATTACAGAAAGGAATATCTACTTATGAGCAACAAAGCCAAAATCTTTGTGATGAGTTCTGCGAACTACATCATTAGTGCCCTGTTCAATACGCTGACCTCCGTCCTCGCCGCCTACTTTGCAGGCGATGTGGGCATGAGCGCCGGCATGATGGGCATCTTCTTCTCCATGGGCGGTGTGCTTACTGCCGTCGCCATGTCCCTGCCCGGTCGTTTTGTGGATAAGATAGGCGCCAAGAAGGGCATGATCATTACCTGCATTGCCCAGCTGGTGGCCTTCGCCCTGTTCCCCGTGGCAAATTCCGCCATTATGCTGATGGTTCTGGTTTCCATCAACTCCCTGGCAACCGCCCTGTGCACCCCCTGCAACACCCAGGTGCTCCGCGCTCTGGATGTGAAGGATCCCGCCAAGATGCTCCGTGTGAATATGATCAGCTCCTCCCTGGGCGGCATGGTTTGCTCCGCTCTGGCTGCCCGGCTGATTGAAAACGGCGGCATGACCTGGAGAGGTTCCTTCTGGGTGTTCTTCGCCATCTCCCTGGTAGTCGGCGTCATCGGTATGCTTGTCATTGCCAAGGTGGATGTTGACTTCACCGGCATCAAGACCGTAAAGGAAAAGGATGCCTCCACCGAGGCCGCCGCCAAGAGCTACAAGTTCACCAAGAGCGAAACCACCAGCTGCGTTGCCCTGTGCCTGCTGTACATCGGCTATATGGGTGTCGGCATTTCCCTGTCCGTGTGGCTGCCTGCGCTGCTTGCCGGTAAGGGCTTTGACGGTGTTTCCGCCTCCCTGCCCACCACAGTTGCCACCGTTGTGCAGCTGCTGTGCTACTTCTTCCTGCCCACCATTGCCGCCAAGGCTCTGCGTACCACTAAGATCACCCCTGTGGTTGCTGCCGTGAACATCCTGTGTGTATTTGGTATGCTGCTGTCCGGCAATATCGGTATTGTCGTAGTCGCCCGCGCCGCTCTGGCAATTACCATGAGTTTCCTGTCCATGCACGTTCAGTCCGATATGGCAAGAGTTGCTCCCCGTCTGGCAGCCGGTCGCTATAGCTCCATCATTCTGTCCTCTGCCAACGCCGGTGGCGTTGTGGCAGTTGTGCTGCTGGGTTTCCTGACCAGCATGACCGCTCAGGTTACCATGCTGGTGCTCTTCGCCGTAATCGGTGTGGTTGGCGCTGCAATGTTCATTAAGCCCGACCAGAGCATCACCGCAGAAAGAGCATAAATTTTTCCGCCGCCCTTTGGCAGCCCCTTTTGGGGGCTGCCAAAAATTATGGTTTAAATTGTTGCGGTACAAACATTTTACCAACAGTGCCAAGCCGCTTCAGACTGCTCATTTGACTGCGAAGAAGCGTTAGGCGGATACGTCCGCCGCAGAGATCATCAATTTGCAAAAATCGGCCTACGCTCTGCTTTATTCAAAATCCTCTCAGATCATATCTTCCTATTGACTTTTAAATATACATAGCGTTATAATTCGGGTATGAAATTATAGGGCGAAAAGCTCGCAGAGTGACGAACTCTGTGAAAAATTCAATGGGCTTTGACAGCTCACCGATCAGGTTTGCCGGATTTCAAGGCCCGTATGAACGATCACTTATTTGCGGCGAAGGCTGGGTATTCGAGCAGATACACGGCGGCGCTGTGCCATACATCAGGCCTGAAGTTATAGAGGAAGAAGATAGATGAACAAGTCTCTCAAGAAAATCTGGAACGTGATTAGCACCATTCTGGTAGCGCTGGTGGTGCTTCTGGCGCTTCTGCTGGTGGGCGCGAGAGTCGTGGGACTGCAGGTGTTCACCGTACTGTCCGGTTCGATGGAGCCGACGTATCACACCGGTTCTCTGGTCTATGTAAAAAAGGTAGACCCTTATACGATAGAGGAAGGCCAGCCCATCACCTTCATGCTGAATGAGAACACCATTGCTACCCACCGCGTGGTCGGCATTGTCCCGGACGAGGAGGACCCCACCGTGATCCGCTTCCGCACAAAGGGCGACGCTAACGACGCCGAGGACGGCGGGCTGGTGCATTATAAAAATGTGATCGGTACGCCGGTCTTTTCCATTCCATATCTGGGCTATGTCGCGAATTACATCCAGCACCCGCCGGGAATGTATGTTGCGATCTCCGCAGGCGCGGTGCTTCTGCTGCTGGTGTTCATTCCTGATATATTTGCAGACAGCAATGGCGAAGAAAAAAAGCCCTCACGGCGCGGTAAGGGTGAGCAGACCGCAGAGCGCAAAGCCGAAGCTGCACCGGAGGAGCCGAACAACGAAAACCCGGCAGATTAGACTCGCCGCAGTCGGGATCTAAGCTGCATATCTGCGGGGAGGAGGAAAACGAGAAATGAAACGCAATACGGAACACCGCAGGAGCAATAAAAAAATTATTGCAATGCTGTCAGTTCTCACAGTGCTGGCATTGGCGGTGACCGGATATCCCGTATCCGGGACGGTTGCCTGGCTTGCAAGCAAGTCGGAATCGACTGTCAGTACATTCACCATCGGGGACATTAACATTACGCTGACCGAGAGCAGCGCGGGCAGTCAGCCGGTCAAAATCATCCCCGGCATCGATATTGGGAAGGACCCTAAGGTGAAGGTCGAGTCCAACTCCGAGGCCTGCTGGCTGTTTGTGAAGGCAGAGGAAACAAACTGGCCGGATCTCAAGGACGCGAACGGCACAGCGAGGAAGGTCTCCTACTCTGTCGCCGCGGGTGACGATGGCTGGAAGGCTCTCGAAAATGTCCCCGGTGTCTATTACCGCGAAGTCAGCGCGGAGGACGCCAAAAACGGCATCGCGTACTATGTCCTCGCGGGCAGCGCGGAGCACCCGAATGGTGTTGTCACTGTCAGCCGGGAACTGACCAAGACGGAGGTCAACAGCCTCGCCGGGACCCAGCCCAAGCTGACCTTCACGGCTTATGCTGTCCAGCGCGAGGGCATTGACGATGCGGCTGCCGCATGGGCGGCGGCCAAAAATTAAGTTTCTCCTACTGTGCGCGGGCACAGGAAAAATATAATACTACAGAATAGGAGCAAACAAACATGAAAAAGAAACTGACCGCGATCTTCCTGTGTGTTGCTCTCGCGGCGATCGCCATCGTGGGCGCTTCTCTTGCGTACTTCACCGATACCGATTCGGCCACCAACACCTTCACCGTCGGTAATGTCAAGATCGACCTGATCGAATCCAGATACCACCGCGAGGGCAACGACAACTCCGGCGATACCTCCATCCCTGATCCCACCCAGACCGCAAGCGGCATGAAGTATGTCACCGACGGCCACAAGGCGTTCACTGATGCGGAAATCAAGGCAGACGCCGCGAAATACTCCGAATATATCGGCGAACGCGGCAAAAACATGGTTCCCGGCCGCAACTTTGCCAAGTGCCCCTATGTGGTCAACACCGGCGCAAATGATGCATATATCCGCATCCGTGTGATGGCTCCTCACGATTATGAGGGCAGCTATCGTGGCTTCATCAACGCTATGTTCTGCTCTTCCGCTACGAACTCCGGTGAGTTCCAGCATGGGGCAAATGGGGTGGACTGGCCTGTCATTGAAGAGAACGGCTACACCGATGCGGATGGCTTGAAGTATGACGTCCTTACTTCACCCGCATTGAGCCTCTGAAGGCCGGCGCTATGACCGAATGGAATGTTATCAACTATGTCGGTATCGGCAAGAACGTAACCAGCGCTGACATCCAGACAGCCGTTGAGAAAGGCTTTATAAAGGTATCTGAGGATGGCACGATGACCGTCAACGTTTTGGTGCAGGCCGACGCTATCCAGGCTGAGGGCTTTGCGGACGCAAAAGCGGCTTTTGCCGCATTTGACGCACAGGCGTAATTGCTTTTCGGGAACGCAGCTTTTTTGAAAGGCTGTGTCAATGCGTTTTCCACTGCGCAGAGGCGCAGAAATCGTATATCATTACATACTAAGGAGTGAAAGAAAATGAAGAAGAAACTGACCGCAATTTTCCTGTGCGTGGCGCTGGTCGCCATCGCAATCGTGGGCGCATCCCTGGCGTACTTCACCGACACGAAGTCCGCAACGAATACGTTCACTGTGGGAAATGTCAAGATCGATCTGTTGGAGTCCAGCCTGCATCGTGAAAACGCTGGCGTCGCCAACGGCGCAACTTCTACCTCCGAGCTGTGGTCTGATGTTGCCAAGGAAGGCTCCGGCAACACCAGCAAGTACAAGGCTGGCGATACCTTCTACACCGATGCACAGATTGAAGCAAATTCGGCAGAGTATAAGTGTGAAAACGTACAGCTCATCCCCGGCCGTTCCTATCACAAGATGCCCTATGTCAAGAATGTCGGCAAGAACGACGCCTACATCCGCATCCGTGTTATGATTCCTGCTGATCTGGATACCGCCATTCTGAATTCCAGCATCTACACTCAGACCGCTCTGGATAAGAAAGAGTTCACTATGGCCTATGACAACAGCGGAACTGTTGATCGTGACGGAGTGAAGTACAATGTTTATACCTTTACCCGGCTTGACCCTCTGGCTCCCGAAGAAATGACCTATTGGAACGTCTGGGGCATCATCAAAATGGATACAGATGTCACCAGTGAGGAAGCTGAACAGCTCCTTGCTAAATATTCCAACGGTGTTTTCCCCGTTCGGGTCGAGGCCGACGCCATTCAGGCCGAGGGCTTTGCCAACGCTGCCGCGGCTTGGACTGCTTTCGCCGCACAGGCGTAATTGCTTTTCGGGAACGCGGCTTTTTTGAAAGGCTGTGTCAATGAGTTCCCCCCCTGCGCACGGGCGCAGAAAAAATACGTAGTGAGGAGTAAACAAGCCATGAAAAAGAAACTGATTGCCATCTGCCTGTGTGTAGCTCTGGCAGCCGTTGCTGTTGTGGGCGCATCTCTTGCCTACTTCACCGACACAAAATCCGCAACCAACACCTCACCGTCGGTAACGTCAAGATCGATCTGATCGAGTCCCGGTTCCACCGCCAAGGCAACGACAACTCCGGCGATACCTCCATCCCCGATCCCACCGGAACCGCAAGCGGCATGAAGTATCTTAACGACGGCGCGAAGGCGTTCACCGATGAAGAGATCAAGGCAGACGCCAAGACCTATGCGGCCGACTATCTGGCCGTAAAGGGTCAGAACATGGTTCCCGGCCGCGGCGTTGCCAAGTGCCCCTATGTCGTCAACACCGGCGCCAACGACGCTTACATCCGTATCCGCGTCATGGTTCCCTCCGCAGCCAACAATGACTTTGATCTGAATGTAGAGAATGGTGGCATTATCACCAACCAGTGGTGCAGCACCTCATTTATCAGTGGCGAGTTCATCCAAGGCCATGGCAACGGCTGGGACGATGCACCTTACATTGAAAGAGAGGCCGTTACCAAGGACGGCGTTACCTATGACGTTTACACCTTCGTCCGCACCGAGCCTCTGAAGGCCGGCGCTATGACCGAGTGGAACGTCTGGAACTTCATCGGCATCAGCAAAAAAGCTACCAGCGAGGATATCCAGAAGGCTATCAACAACAAGGCTATCATCAAGACTGAGGACGGCACACTGAAGCTGAACGTTCTGGTGGAGGCCGACGCCATCCAGGCCGAGGGCTTTGACGACGCTGCTGCGGCTTGGAAAGCATTCAAGTAATTCACTTTGGCGCGGCTTTGAAACGGCTGCGTTATTTCCCGCATGGTCTGCGCCCTTTGGGGCGCAGACCATATGAGAGCACCCGGCCTGTCCCGGATGTTCTCATATGGTCTGATAAAGCCATACGGCTTCGTTTTTCGATCCGCGGGAGGATCTTTCCAATACAGCTTGAGAGGAGCAAGGACAATGAAGCGAAAACTTTTGATTCTGTCGGTACTGGCGATCTGCGTCGCTATGCTTGCCGGCGGGACCCTTGCGTTCTTTACCTCTGAGGACAAAGCGCACAATGTCATTGCCACCGGCGGCGTGGAGATAACATTGCAGGAATGGGCTGACGAGGCAAAAACAACGCCATTTAAAGACCTGACCGGAGTTATGCCCAACACCACCGTCACGAAAATCGCGGAGATCAGGAACACCGGTGCGTCTGATGCATGGGTGCGTGTGAAGGTGGAAAAAAACATCAGGCTTCAAGGGGATGGAACGCCGGATACCGGGCTGGTGGAGCTGAAGCTCAACACCGTCGACTGGACTGAAAAAGACGGTTACTATTACTATAACAAAATCCTGAAACCCGGCGAAGCCACGGCTCCCATTTTCACCGCTGTGAGCTTTGCCGCCGACATGGGCGATGAATATCAGAACGCGGCGGCGACAGTGGATGTTTTCGCGCAGGCCGTGCAGACCGCCAACAATGGCGATACCGTCCTGACTGCCCAGGGCTGGCCGCAAGCGTAAAGAGGAGGAAGCGACTTGAAGAGCAAAAAAGCAATCGCACTGATCATCAGCGTCACACTGAGCGTCAGCATGACGCTTCCCGGCACGCTGGCAGTTTCCGAAGGTCAGGCCGCTGTGCTTGACAGCTATACACTTGCGGAAGAAGAACCTGCTGTACCCACGTCGGAGGAAAAACCGGAAGCGCCGGAAAATCAGGAGAACCGGGAAAATCAGGATAACCAGGGAAATCAGGATAACCAGGGAAATC
>ULUO01085286.1_pt1 | contig 10720 bp, 6 predicted proteins | sample 1958611 | NCBI WGS metagenome assembly ULUO01 (sample SAMEA4835762, study PRJEB28245) | human gut metagenome | biome: gut microbiome; material: fecal sample | place: Denmark | collected 2008
TCGGGTCTGCGCGTCGGCGGCGGTGTGCCCTCCGAGTCGCCGCGCCCGCGTCATGCCGCCGCTTGGCCCCTGCGCATAGGTGCCGTGCTGGTAGGTCTGGGTCTGGGTGCCGTCGTGGGGCGTATTTTGGCCGCAAATTTATGTTTGAATGAAAATTATTATAGTAATACTGATATTGTTTATAGTAATACTGATATTGTCGCCGGCTGTGTCCTCTTTATGGGCGGTCTCGGCCTGCTTATAGCCTTCATCGTCGAATACAAACTTTATGACCAGCGTGACGACAAGTCGCAGGCGTGATAAAGCCGACAGTGTAATATGAGCCGAGCCGACGGGGAAGCATCCGTCGGCTCGCTCTTTTCGTTCGGCGGCGTGCTACTCCATGGGGAATACGCGCACGTCCGTAACCCCCTCCAGCTCGCGTTTCAGTCGGTCGATGTCGGTCTTCTCATCGACCTCGCCGTAGTGGTAGGGGTAGAATATGCGGGGACGTATGGCCTTCACGGCGCGCACGGCCTGATCGACGGTCATCGTGTAGGGCTGGTTCACGGGCAGGAACGCCGCGTCGATGTCGTGCAGTGCCAATACTTCGGGCGTATCTTCCGTATCTCCCGCGATATAGATGCGCAGGCCGGCGATGGTGAGTATGTAGCCGCAATCCTCACGCTCTTTGGGGTGGAAACCGGTATGTCCATCCGTAGTGTTGTATGCGGCCACGGCCTCGATATGCACCTGAGGTATGGGGTCGGCCACGGCACCCGGGACCATCGTTACGCAGTCGCCTTCGAATGCCTCGGCCGAGGTCTTGTCGCAGACGATGATGCTGTGGCGCGTGGTTACGTCGTCGATGGCGGCGCGGTCGAAGTGGTCGTAATGCGAGTGTGTCACCAGCACAACGTCCGCCTTGGGCAGACGCGCGTATGGTGCGTATTCGGCCACGGGGTCGACGTATATGTGCTTGCCCGCCACCTCGATGGCCAGTGATGCGTGCTTGAAGAAGGTGAAGGTGACGGCGGTGCCGTCGGCTGCGGTGATGGTGTCGGTGGGATAGGCGTGGCCGCTTCCGCTGCCGCCGCCCGTGAAGAGTGAGAAGAGAGCCATGGTGTAAGGTGTTATGTGTTTCGTAATCGGTTCGGGAGGCAGACTTTCGGTTATTGCCGAGAGTTGCGCCCATTAATGCAAATATACGAAAAACAGAATGCCAAGACAAATATAAAACCGTGTTTTGAATCGGCCGTGTCGGATTTATGCATCCTTTATGGCGGCGAGATTAGGTGCATGCCGGGAAACGGATCGCTCTCGGCTTTTGATGTCGGGTGGCAAGTGCCGTTATATCAATCCGATAGCTTGCGTGTAAGCGTTGCGCCGTGATGGCGGTTTGTCTTGTCGGGCCTTTTTCGTATATTTGTAAGTGGTCTTCACCCCCGATGGATTACTTTGTGAATGATGCGGCGGATGCCGTGGTAATGTCGGGCGTGTGTTGGGCAGAGGGGAAAATCACAACAGAAAAAATATATCGTATGAAGCATTTGATCATATCTGTGGCTATGTGCGCCTTTGCCGTGGCGGCGCAGGCGCAGGAGTTTGAACGCACGGCGCACGGCCTCAGGACAACGGTGCCCGACAAGGGTGTCGACATCGAGGTGGAGTGGTACACGCCGCGGACGGTGCGCGTATTGAAGAGTCCGCATGGTGCGGCGGTCGACAAGACAAGCCTCTCGGTCATAGCGACGCCCGAGACGGTGGAGTTCAAGACAAAGTACGCGGACGGCGTTGCAGAGATGAGCAGCGACGCTCTGACGGTGCGTATCGACGGCCGCAGCGGTGTGGTGTCGTTTGCGGATGCCAAGGGCGGAGAGCTGTTGAGCGAGACGGAAAACGACCGTGCCTTTACGCCGTTCAATGATGCCGGACGCGATACATACGCCGTGTATCAGGGATTCGATACGGATGACGGCGAGGGGCTCTACGGACTCGGCCAGCTGCAGAACGGGGAGATGATGCAGCGCAACATGACCAAATATCTGGTGCAGGGCAACGTTGAGGATGTGACGCCGCTGTTCCAGTCGACCAAGGGTTACGGTATCTTCTGGGACAACTATTCGGGGACACTCTATATCGACAACGACGAGGAGACCTCGTTCCGCTCCGACGTGGGTGACTGCATGGATTATTATTTCATGTTCGGCGATTCGGCCGACGGGGTGATAGGCCAGATCCGCGCCCTGACGGGAGACGTGCCTATGATGCCTCTGTGGGGCTACGGTTTCATGCAGAGCAAGGAGCGTTACAAGAGTCAGGATGAGACCGTGGGGGTGGTTCGCCGCTACCGCGAGCTGGGCATACCTCTCGATTGCATAATTCAGGACTGGCAGTATTGGGGGCACAACTACCTGTGGAACGCCATGGATTTCAAGAATCCGTCGTTCAGCCGTCCGCAGCAGATGGTCGACGAGGTGCATGCCATGAATGCCCGGATGATGATCTCGGTGTGGTCGTCGTTCGGTCCCGCGGCCAAGCCCTACCGCGAACTGAACTCGAAGGGGCTGCTCTTCGATATCGAGACGTGGCCGCAGTCGGGTGTTGACGGCTGGCCGCCCGATCTGAGCTATCCGTCAGGTGTGCGCGTGTATGATGCCTATTCGTCGGAGGCGCGCGACATATATTGGAAATACCTCAAGAGCGGACTCTTCGATATAGGTATCGACGGCTGGTGGATGGACTCTACGGAGCCCGACCACTTCAACCCAAAGGATTCGGATTTCGACCGCCAGACGGGCATGGGATCCTATCGCAGCGTGCGCAACGCCTATCCGTTGGTTACCGTCGGTGGCGTGTCGGACCACCAGCGTGCCGTGACATCGGACAAGCGCGTCCTGATTCTGACGCGTTCGGGCTTTGTGGGACAGCAGCGTTACGGTTCGGTCGTATGGTCGGGTGACGTGCAGTCGTCATGGGACATGCTGCGGCGTCAGGTGACGGCGGGACTGAACTTCTCGCTCACGGGCATGCCGCACTGGAACTCCGATCTGGGCGGGTTCTTTGCCGGCTCATACAATACGAAGGGGCCCGACAGCGCGCCCGAAAACCCGATGTACCGCGAACTCTATGTCCGGTGGATGCAGTTCGGGGTCTTCTGCCCCATGATGCGCAGCCACGGGGCCGACGCCTCGCGCGAGGTGTTCCGTTACGGCAAGGCGGGCGAACCGGTATATGATGCTCTGGTTGATGCCATCAGGCTGCGATACAAGCTTCTTCCATATATCTACTCGACGTCATGGGAGGTGACGCACGATCGCGGTACCTTCATGCGTGCGCTGTTCATGGACTTTGTCGACGACCGCAACACATGGAACATGGGCGACGAATATATGTTCGGCCGTGCGTTTCTTGTAGCGCCCGTGCTTGAGGCGCAATATACGCCCGAACAGGAGCAGCAGCGACTGGCCGAGAACGAGGGCTGGGGCCGCGGTGTCAATACCGACGGCGGTGAGGCTGCCGGCGGCGTGGACTTCACGCAGAGCCATGCGATGGATGTATATCTGCCGGCGGGAACGTCGTGGTACGACTTCTGGAGCGGCGAGCGACATGATGGCGGGGACAATGTAACGGTCACCACCACGCTTGACCGAATTCCGCTGTTCGTACGTGCGGGCAGCATCGTGCCTCTGGGTCCCGATGTGCAGTACAGCGGCGAGAAGGCGTGGAACGACCTTACGCTGTGCCTCTACCCGGGAGCCGACGGGGAGTTTACGTTATACGAAGACCGCGGTGACGTCTACGACTACGAGTCGGGTGCATATACCGAGATCGAGATGCGCTGGAATGATGCCCGCCGTACGCTTACGATCAATCTGCGGCGAGGCTCGTACGACGGCATGTCGGACCGATATACCTTTACGCTGCGCATGCCCGACGGACGGGAGAAGACGGTCGCCTATACGGGTAAACGTCTGACGGTAAAAATGTAGCATAGGTTGCCGAAACATCCGCAAGCGTGTCGGCCGCGGCATGGAGCCTTTTACGGGGCACGGCCGCGGCCGACTGCGTCGTATGGTTTTTTTGAGAAAAAAATGCGGCGATTTTTTTGTGCCTGCCCGCCGAAAAGAGTAAATTTGCAGGATGATTTATTTCGGATAAAAACCTTTATATACCCATATTGCAATGCTGTCGATTCTTTACTATATCTTTACCGTGATACACACCACCGTGTGGTGTATCATCTCGGCTCTGGTGCTGGCCGTGACCTATCCTTTCGACAAGTCGCGCCGCCTTGTCCATGAATGTTCGCGTTATATGACGTGGGTGTTTTTCGGGCTTCCGCCGCGTGTGCGCCGCACCATCGACGGCGTGGAGAATATCGACCGCCGCAAGTCCTACGTCATAGTTCTCAACCACACGTCGGGCGTAGACATAATCGCCGCATACAAGATACCGCTCAACTTCCGTTGGGTGTCGAAGCGTGAGGTCTTCCGCATACCCTTCTTCGGGCCGATGCTTCTGGTGCACGGTGACATCCCCATCGAGCGCGGCAATGCTGCCGCAGCCATGGCAAAGGTCGTACACCAAGGCAAGATATGGCTCGGGCGCGGTGCGAGCGTGGCCATATTCCCCGAGGGCACGCGTTCGAAGGATGGGGAGATCCACCGTTTCAAGGCCGGAGCGTTCACTTTGGCCAAGGAGGCGGGTGTGGAGATCCTGCCCGTGGTTATGACGGGTACGGCCACGATGTTCCGCGGCTGGCGCATGAACTGGACCAACCGTATACGTATTCGCGTATTGCCCCCCGTGAGTGTCGAGGAGGCGTCGTCGATGGAGATCAAGGAGCTGGCACAGACGGTGCAGGAGCGTATGATGGCGGCTTTGGCCGAGCTGCGCGGCGAGGAGGCCGGACGCGGCAAATGACAGCCTCTCGGCCGCAGGGGCTCCCGCTGCGGGTGCCGAAGAGCCGAGTGTGAAAAAACATGGAATCGAAAATGACCAATATGAATAATAACAACAAGCCGACGGCGGCGTATGACGACGACGCGATCCGAACGCTCTCGCCGCGTGAGCATCTGCGCCTGCGCCCGGGAATGTATATCGGCAAGCTGGGCGACGGCTCACAACCCGACGACGGCATCTATGTGCTCATAAAGGAGACGGTCGACAACTCGATCGACGAGTTTATCATGGGTGCGGGCAACCGTATCGACATCACCATCGAGGACAATGTGGTGACGGTGCGCGACTATGGCCGCGGCATTCCGCTCAAGTCGCTCTCGGCGGCGGTGAGCAAGATGAACACGGGCGGAAAGTATTCTGGCGAGGCGTTCAAGAAGACGGTCGGTCTGAACGGCGTGGGCGTGAAGGCCGTGAATATGCTTTCGAGCGAGTTTACGGCGCGCTCGGTGCGTGACGGCGAGGCGCATACGGTGACCTTTGCCAAGGGCCTCGAGGTGTCGGACAAGTGGGAGAGCGGCGTCGACGAGCGCACGGGCACCTGCATACGCTTCCGTGTCGACGAGGAGATCTTCGGCAAGTACTCCTACAACATGGACTTCGTGGAGCAGATGGTGCGCAACTACACCTATCTGAACCTCGGCCTCAAGATCACGCTCAACGGGCAGGAGTACGTTTCGAAGAACGGTCTGCTCGATCTGGTGAACGACAACCTGTCGGAGGAGCCGCTCTATCCGCCGATCCATCTGTCGGGTGAGGATATCGAGGTGGTAATAACACACGGTACGGGATATGGCGAGAGCTACTATTCGTTCGTCAACGGACAATATACCTCGCAGGGAGGAACGCATCAGGCGGCCTTCCGTGCTTCGATAGCCAAGGTTGTCAAGGAGTTTTATCATAAGGATTACGACCCGTCGGATGTACGTACGTCGATCATTGCGGCCATATCGATCCGTATGAACGACCCTGTGTTCGAGTCGCAGACGAAGATACGTCTTGGCTCGAAGGAGGTTGCGCCGGGGGTGTCGATGCAGCAGTTTGTGGGTGATTTCCTCTCGGTGGATCTGGACAACTACCTGCACAAGCATCCCGAGACGGCGCAGGTGCTGCAGAAGAAGATCGTCGAGAACGAGAAGGAGCGCAAGGCCATATCGGGCATACAGAAGAAGGCCCGCGAGACGGCCAAGAAGGTTGCGGTGAACAACCGCAAGCTGCGCGACTGCAAGATACACTTCACGGACAAGCACGAGTTGGCCGAGCAGACGATGATCTTCATCACGGAGGGACTTTCGGCCATGGGACCCATCACTGCCAGCCGCAACGCCATGACGCAGGCCGTCTTCTGCCTGCGGGGCAAGCCGCTGAACTCATACGGTCTGACGAAGAAGGTGGTCTACGAGAACGAGGAGTTCAACCTCCTGCAGTCGGCGCTCAATATCGACGAGGATATGGATAATCTGCGCTACAACAAGGTTATCATCGCCACGGATGCCGATGTTGACGGTATGCACATACGCCTTCTGATGACGAGTTTCTTCGTTCAGTTCTTCCCCGACCTGATACGCAGCGGCCATCTCTACATATTGCAGACGCCGCTGTTCCGCGTGCGCAACAAGAAGGAGAACTATTATTGCTACTCGGAAGAGGAGCGGCAGCAGGCGATCCGCCGCTGCGGCCCGACGGCCGAGATCACGCGCTTCAAGGGTCTGGGCGAGATCTCGCCCGACGAGTTCAAGGACCTCATAGGCGAGCAGATGCGTCTGGACAAGGTGCGCCTTACCAAGGACGACCCGATCTCGGATCTGCTGGAGTTCTATATGGGCAAGAACACTTACGAGCGTCAGGGCTTCATCATCGACAACCTTCGTATCGAGGAGGATCTTGTTGAGGACGAGGCGGTGTGACCGGCCGGCCCGAGGGGGCAGCAAGAGAGTATAAAACGGACAAACGAACATAAAAAAGTAAAATCTACCGTAGATGGCAGAAGATAGAGATACGAGAGACGACGAGGAGATCGGGGGCGACGAGCTGCCTGTCGACATGCCGGCCGAAGAGTCGGCGGAGGCCGGGACAGGACGCTACGGACGGCTTTTCGGCGAGGACGGCGGCAACATACACAAACTGACGGGCATGTACAAGAACTGGTTCTTGGACTACGCGTCGTATGTGATTCTGGAGCGTGCCGTACCCCATCTGGAGGATGGCCTGAAGCCCGTGCAGCGCCGCATCCTGCACGCCATGAAGTGCTGCGACGACGGCCGCTACAACAAGGTCGCCAATATTGTGGGACAGGCCATGCAGTACCACCCGCACGGTGACGCCTCGATCAAGGATGCGCTGGTGCAGCTCGGACAGAAGGACCTGCTGATAGATTGTCAGGGTAACTGGGGCAACATACTCACGGGCGACGAGGCTGCCGCGGGCCGATATATCGAGGCTCGGTTGTCGAAGTTTGCCTTGGAGGTTGTCTTCAACCGCAAGACCACGGAGTGGATGCGCTCATACGACGGCCGCAACGAGGAGCCCGTGACACTTCCGATCAAGTTCCCGCTGCTGCTGGCGCAGGGCACCGACGGTATTGCCGTAGGTCTGGCGTCCAAGATCCTGCCGCATAACTTCAACGAGTTGATCAACGCATGTATCGCACACCTTCGCGGGGAGGATTTCCAGCTGTATCCCGATTTCCCGACGGGCGGTATCATGGATGTGACGCGCTACAACGACGGCCTGCGCGGTGGCTCGGTCAAGGTGCGGGCGCGTATCTCGAAGATCGACAAACGGACGCTCGCCATTACGGAGATACCCTTTACCACGACCTCGGAGTCGATAAAGGATTCGATCGTGAAGGCCAACGAGCGGGGCAAGATACGTATCAAGAAGGTGGACGATCTGACAGCCGACAAGGTCGAGATAGTGATCCACGTAGCGAACGACGAGTCGAGCGACAAGACCATCGACGCCCTCTACGCCTTCACCTCGTGCGAGGTATCCATCTCGCCCAATGCGTGCGTCATCTGTGACGAGAAGCCGCACTTCATGGGTGTGAAGGAGATCCTTCGCCGCTCGGCCGAGAATACGCGGCGTCTGCTGGGCTGCGAGCTTGAAATACGCCTTCACGAGTTGAACGAGGCGTGGCATGCGGCCTCTCTGGAGCGTATCTTCATCGAGAACAAGCTCTATCAGCTCATCGAGGGGTGCCGTTCGCATGAAGAGGCCTACGCGGCCGTGGACAAGGGCTTGGAACCCTTCAAGAAGCTGCTGCGCCGCGAGGTTACGTTGGAGGATGTGCAGCGCCTGACGGAGTTGAAGTTCATCCGCATATCGCGTTACGATGCCGACAAGGCCGACAACGAGATCCGCCGTATAGAGGATGATATCGAGTCGACGAAACACGATCTGGCGCACCTTACGGATTATACCATTGCCTACTATGAGCATATACGCGACAAGTACGGCAAGGGGCGTGAGCGTCGTACCGAGATCCGCAGTTTCGATGCCATCGAGGCGGCGAAGGTGGCCGTTACGAACGCTAAACTCTATGTCGACCGGGCCGAGGGCTTCTTCGGCATAGGCAAGGGCATGAAGGATTCGGAGTTCGTATGCGACTGCAGCGACATAGACGACGTCATAGTGATACTCAAGGACGGCCGGTACAAGGTGACTAAGGTCAAGGACAAGGATTTCTTCGACAAGGGTATCTATTATATCGGAGTGTTTAAGCGCAACGACGAACGCACGATATACAACGTGCTGTACCGCGACGGCCGCGGCGGCCCGATCATGATGAAGCGCTGCGCCATCAAGAGCATCACGCGCGAGCGGGAGTATGACCTTACTAAGGGTACGCCCAAGAGCGAGATACTCTACATGTCGGTCAACCCGAACGGCGAGGCCGAGGTGCTGAAGATATATTTCCGTCCGCGGCCGCGCCTGAAGAAGGTGATCGTGGACCTCGACTTCTCGACCGTGGCGATCAAGGGACGCCAGAGTCAGGGCAACCTCTTCTCGCGCTACGGCATACACAAGATCTCACTCAAGGAGCGTGGTACGTCGACTCTGGGCGGCCAGAACATCTGGTATGACGAGGATGTGCGCCGTCTGAATACCGACGGGCGCGGTGTGCTGCTGGGCGAGTTCAAGGGGGATGACAAGATCGTGGTGTGGACGACGAAGAACCTCTATTACATTACGGATTTCAACGTCGGACAACATTTCCCCGACGAAACGGTGCGTATCGACCGCTACGTTCCGGGCCGCGTGTACAGCGTATGTTACTTTGACGGCGAGCAGGGCTATTACTACATGAAGCGCTTCCAGCTCGAAGCGAGCGAGAAGATGCAGTCGTTCCTTGACGAAGGTGCGCAGGTACGGTTCGTTGCCATGACCGACCGCAGCGGTGCCAAACTCGTCGTGACATATCAGGGGGCGCAGGCGTCGCGTCCGGCGGACGAGATCGACGTCGACAGCTTCGTGGGCGTGAAGAGCCATCGTGCCAAGGGCAAGCGTATCACGACGTATGACGTTGCGACGCTTACGTTCGTTGCGCCCGAGCAGCCCGAACCCGATCCCGACACGACCGAAGGGCCGGAGAGTGTGACGGATGACGAGGCGGATCAAATGGATGCTGCGGCCGTTGAGACTGAAGAGTCGGCGGCAGACGGAAGCGTGGATACGGTTATCACGGATGATCCCGAACAATTAAATCTGTTCTGATGGGTGACAAAACGACGATGCGTATGAAGATTTTTCTTATCGGATATATGGGTTGCGGAAAGAGCTCGCTCGGGCGGCGTCTGGCCAAACGTGCGGGCATGCGCTTCGTGGATATGGATTCCGAGATCGAGCAGCGCAAGGGCGCCTCGATAAGCGACATATTCCGCTTCGAGGGGGAGGATTATTTCCGCCGCAAGGAGCGCGAGCTGATCGAAAGCCTTGCCGGCGAGGGTGACGACATGGTCATCTCGACGGGCGGCGGCGCCCCTGCGTGGGGTGATAACATGTCACGCATGAACGATGCGGGCATGACGGTGTATCTTCGTCGTACGCCGCAGCAGATAGCCTCGCGTCTGAGTCCGCACGGACGGCAGAAACGGCCCAAACTGCGCGGACTGAACGACGAGGAGCTTGTGGCCTTCATGACGGCGAACATGGCCGAGCGCGAACCCTTCTATTCGCAGGCGCGCCTGTGTGTCGACTGCGCCGACAGAAGCGACGACGAGCTGATAGAGTTTATTCTCTCAAAGTGCCGCGGCGATGAGTGACGCTCCGATTGGAATATACGATTCGGGCTTCGGGGGGCTTACCGTGTGGCGCGAGATACGCCGCGCGCTGCCCGAGGAGTCGCTCATATATCTGGGTGACGGCAAGAATTGTCCCTACGGGTCTCTGTCGGAGGAGCGTGTTGCGGAGTTGGCCGATGCGGCCGTGCGGCAGCTTCTGGCCGAGGGGTGCAAACTTATCGTCGTGGCATGCAATACGGCTACGGCGGCCGCGATCGAGCGGTTGCGGGAGACGTTCCCGTCGACACCGTTCGTAGGTCTGGAGCCTGCGGTGAAACCCGCATGCCTGCATACGCGCAGCGGCGTTGTGGGCGTCGTGGCTACGGAACGCAGCCTTGCCGGAGGCAAGTTCCTCACGACGGTGGAACGTTACTGTGGCGGCAAACGTGTCGTCAAGGCTGTAGGGCGCGGCTGGGTCGAGGCCGTCGAGGCGGATGAAGAATGCACTCCCGAGACTGAACGCCGCGTGCGGGAGGTTCTGGATCCGATTATGGCGG
>ULUO01044453.1_pt1 | contig 10671 bp, 9 predicted proteins | sample 1958611 | NCBI WGS metagenome assembly ULUO01 (sample SAMEA4835762, study PRJEB28245) | human gut metagenome | biome: gut microbiome; material: fecal sample | place: Denmark | collected 2008
CCCTGAGATTTTTCTCATGTGAGATAAAGAAGTAAAAGAAGTGTAAAAAATTTTGCCGTTCCCTGTCCGGCTGACTGCCGGACGGGTCGGGCTTTAGTCGGGCAACTCTACCTTGCCGACAAAAGAGTAATAGATTTCGATTTCCTGTCTGCGGAGCTTCCCCCGGCGTTTCCCGTCCAGTGCTTCCGATTCGTGGATTACGATTTTCTCCACAAACTCCCGCAACAGGGTAGGGGTGAGTTCCTCAAAGCTGGTGTACTTGCGTACCACTTTCATAAACTTTTCAGCGTTTGCCGTGGCTTCCAGTGTCCTTGAAAGCTCGCCCTGCAGAACGGCGGCTTTCTCTTTCAGTTCCTTTTGCTCGGCTTCGTAGTCTGCCGAAAGCTCCGTGAAACGCTCGTCCGATATGCGCCCCGCCACGCTGTCCTCATACAGCCGCTTGAAGATAGCGGAGAGTTCCGCAATCCGCTTTTCTGCCGCTTCCAGCTCTTTCTTCTTGGCGGCGTTCCGGCGTTTGCTCCCGTCCTCGTTCTGCTCGGTCAAAAGCTTCATAAACCGGGCTTCATGCTTGGCGGCGTACTGTGTGACTTTCCGCAAATTCTCGGTCACTCCCGCAGTCAAAAGGTCGGTGCGGATAAAGTGCGCCGTACAGTCGGCGGTACGTTTCTTGTAGCTGCCGCAGATATAGCAGTCCTGCCGCCGTTTGTCCGTCTGATACCTCTGCTGGTACATGACGCTGCCGCAATCGGCACAAAAGAGCAAGCCGGAGAACAAGCCCACTTCATCATAGCGGTTGGGGCGTTTGCGCTGCTTGCGTAGCTCCTGCACACGCTCCCATGTGTCACGGTCTATGATGATTTCGTGGTGGTTCTCGAAAACCGCCTGTTTGTCCTCGCTGTTGTAGATAATCTTGCTGTTTTTGTAGGATTGAGTGGTGGTCTTGAAGTTCACAAGGCAGCCCGTGTATTCCCGGTTTTCAAGGATATGCACCACGGTATTTGCCGCCCACTTGCACTCATAGCCGGGGTGGTAGCGGCGGGTTCTCCCCGTCCGGCGGTATTCTAGCGTTCCCGGCGTGGGGATTTCCTGCTCCGTAAGCATACGGGCTATCTTGGTCGGTCCGTTCCCGGCAAGGCATAAGCTGTAAATCTGCTTTACCACGGGTGCGGCTTCCTCGTCAATGATGAAATTTTCGTCCTCGTCCATGAGGTAGCCATAAACAGGCTTGCTTGTGACAGGCTTCCCACTCATGCCTTTTGACCTCTTGACCGCTCTGATTTTCTTGCTCGTATCCCTCACCAGCCATTCGTTAAAAATGTTACGCAGAGGGGCAAAGTCATTGTCGCCCTGTGCGCTGTCAACGCCGTCATTGATTGCAATGAAGCGGACGTTTTTCTGCGGGAAAATCATTTCTGTGTACATTCCCACTTGTAAGTAGTTGCGCCCCAACCGTGACATATCCTTGACAATGACCGTCCCCACAAGCCCCGCTTCAATGTCGGCAAGCATGGACTGGAAGCCGGGTCTTTGGAAATTTGCCCCGGAAAATCCGTCGTCCGTGTACCATTTGAGGTTGGTAAAGCCGTTCTGTTTGGCATAGGCTTCAAGAATCCGCTTTTGGTTGCTTATGGAATTGCTCTCGCCTTGCAGCTCGTCCTCATGGGATAATCTCGGATATAGGGCGGTAATAAGTGTTGTGGCAGTCTGTCTTGACATAAATTCCTCCGTTTCCGACAGCCAGCCCCACTATTCCGTAAGTCTATCATACCACATGGGGCGGCTGTCTGTACAGTCCTTTTTGCTACTTTATGTCGGAAATTATCACATTTTTTTATTAAGGTTTGTCGCATTATATAGCATGGGCGGCTGTTCCTCCTGCGGCGGCTTCCGCTTCCAACACTTTCATCATTTTGTCGGCGGCGGTGGCGGTAGCGTCCTGTTTGAAGTAGCCGGAAACGACAAGCACGGTGTTCCCCCGGCGTACCTCGGTCACGCAGTCCGGGCGGCGGGCAGTAGCGGCGGTGTTCCTGTTGGGGGTATTTGTCATAGGCTCTCCTTTCCATTCATCAGCGTTTTCAGCCGTTCCATTTTCTCCTGCGCCGTGGCTTTTCTGAAATTCTCCCCGGTAAAGCAGACGGGGGAACACATTTCAAGCAGGCGATCATAAATCCGGGCGTGGGGCGTGTCCTCCGGGTTCTGCAATTCTTCCAGCGTGAGGTTTGTCGTCACGATCAGCGGCTTATTGCTGCGGTATCGGCTGTCAACCACGTTGTAAACCTGTTCAAGCCCATATTCCGTGCCGCGCTCCATGCCGAAATCGTCAAGGATAAGCAGGGGGAAGCGGCAAAGGCGGTCTATGTATTCGTTCCTGTCCTTATAGCTGGCGGCAAGGTCGTTGAGGATAAGGGCAAAGTTCGTCATGCACACGGAAATCTCACGCTCCATAAGGGCATTGGCGATACACCCGGCAAAATAGCTTTTTCCCGCGCCGACTTTCCCCCATAAAAGGTAGCCGATATTCTCCGCTTTCATATCCTCCCAATGCTCCACATAGAAGTGCGCTTTATCCATTTGGGGGCATTTGCCGTTGTCGTTTTCAAAAGTCCATTCCTGCATAGCCGGGTTGGTAAATCCCTTTCTTTTCAGCCGTTCCACTTCCTCCCGGTGTTTCTGCTCCCGGTCGGCGGCTTCCAGTGTTTCCCGGCGTTTCCGCTGGCAGTCACATTCTTTTGGGTGTCGGTCACGTCCGAAAAGCGTCCTGCCCTCCGCAAAATAGGCTTCTTTGGGCTGGCGGCATTTCCCGCAGTATAAAAGCCCGTCCTCCCCGGTGTAGTCCTCCGGCTCGGCTTCCTGTGCCGTGGCAAGCCGGAAAACGGCGTTGTCATAATCATAATCGCTCATAAAATAAAATCCTCCTGTTAATGGTCTTTTGGCACGCCCTGTTTACGGGGCGTTCTTCCGTCAAAGGCTTTCGCCCTCCCGGTAGGAATAATCGGGTATCTTCTGCTTTGGTGCTTTCTTTGCTTCATCATCAGCCGCCCAGCGCCGGATAGTGGCAGCATGGTTCTTGTATTTCTTCCCGCTGGAAGCGATATAGCCGGATAAGCGGTCAATGTAATATTCCCATTTGTCGGGAAGCTCCGTTTGCAGTTCTGCAAGCTCCTTTTCTGACAGGAATACGTTTTTATATCTGCCAAAAGGGGCGCGGGTGGTCTGTCCGGGTTTTATTTCTCCCTCTCTCTTTATCTCTAACTCTATATCTATCTCTTTCTCTATCTCTAACTCTCTCTCTGGTGGACAAATGTCCGCGGCATATGGTGGACATTTGTCCGCCACGGCTTCCGGGAGTGCTGCCTGTTCCTGCAAAGCCCGCCTTGCGCGGCGTTTGCGCTCCCCCTCGGTAGAGGACTGACCGATTAAAAGCTCTATGTTGCTCATGTACAAAGCCCCGTTCTGCAAGGGTTCTACAAGCCCCAGTTTCATAAAAATCTGCAAGGCTCTTTCCACTGTGCCGACTTGCTGGCGGGTGATTGTGGCTATCATCTGTGCGGTGTAGGGGATATTCTCGTCAAGCTGGAGCTTTCCCCCGTTCTTCAGCGATTTTAGGTACAGCTTCAAGAGAATGTTTGAGTAGAGTACGCCGTCCTGCATACTTTCCAGCAGCACGATAGCGTCCTCGTCAAAATAGCTCTCTTTCAGCTTTAGGTAGTAATATTTGCGGTTGTCTGCCATTCGTTCCTCCTTATGGTCTGTTTTGGGCTTCTGTCACGCTTTAGGACGCCTTTTTCATGGGTAAAGGATATAAATACCGTCTACCCTTTGAGGGCGGTCAAAAAAGTCTTGGTTTACGGGCTTCTTTCATAGCCTAAATGCGTAGAAAGGTGGTATCTTTTCCGTTGTCGGTCGGCTTCTTTCCGGCGGCGCACTTTTGCGGCGCAGTCCGGGCAGTATTTTCCCCGGTTTGACTTGGGGAGAAAATACCCGCCGCACTCGGTACAACGTTTTCTGTCTGCCCGGTGCAAAAGTGCGGCTTCCAGCTTCCCGTCCAGCGGCAGCACGGCGGCAATGAACCAGCAGCAAAGAAGCGAATGGCTGATACTCTGCACACATACGCAAGGCTCGCCGTTATCCAACAAGATACAGTTGCCGTTATCGTAATTACAGCACTCATGCACAAGCCGGCAAGCCGCCCGGTACTGTAAATAGTCCATGTATGGGTGTTTACCGTTCATTATCCCGCCCCTTTTCCCGTTCCGGCTCACGCCTTAAAATCTGCTCAATGTTGCCCTTGACTGTCTGCAATTCCTTTGTTTTCTCCCGCTTTTCCCGGTACTCGTTGTAAAGCGTGTTTTTCTCCCTCATAAGCTGCTCAATCTCCGCTTGTAGGGTCTTGGAAGCTGGAAGTTTGGCAATGCCGTTTGCCTTAAAATACCGGGTGGCAGCTTCGGCTATCATAAAATCGCTTTCGTGCTGCTCCCGGTAGTTTTTGCGGGCTTTCTCTGTTTTCTGTGCTTTCAGCCCGTCACGGGCGGGCTTGGTCTTGATGTAGGCTAATAGCTGTTTCTGCAAGTCTTTTTTCTTCCGTAAAGTGCTTTCCACGGCTTTCAGTCCGGCGTGGACGCTGTTCAGTTCCGCACTGGCGGCAGCAAGGGCGGCTTCCAGTTCCTCCGGGGAAGAAAAGCCGGATTCCTCGTAAATGCTCATGGTCGCCGCCATTTGTTTTAGGTTATGTACAGCCGCCCAGCGGTCATATCCTATTCCCTTGCCCTCGGCTCGCTTGGCTTCCCGGTCTACCATGCGCTGTACAGCTTCCCGTTGGGAAGTGTCCTGTTTCGGGGCGTTTATGACGGCTTTATTACGTTGTAAACGCTCCCTTATGCTGCGGGGGTGTTCCTCTTTGGGTGCGGGCGTTTCGGCGGCTCTGACGGCGTTCTGTGCGTTTATGGTGAGTGTTTCCAGTACGGCGGCACGGTCAAAATCATCACCTAATTTCCGGGCGGTGACTGGCTTTGTCCTGTCCGGCGTGAGATACGATAACCTCCCCCGGCTCTCCTTGACGGTCACGCCCTGTTGTAGCAGCTTCCCGGAGAAGTCCTCAAAGGAAATGGCAGAGGAAAGGGCGGTGCGGATCGTGCGCCGTAACTTCTCTTTATCGGTTTCAAATTTTGTAAGTTTGGGCGGTTCTCCTGTGGCGGCATGGGAAGCGTTCTCTTTATCCAGTGCGGCTTGTCCTTTCCGTTTCGCCCAATACTCCCGCTCGGTAATGCGGTTCTTGCTCCCGTTCAATAAGTCAATCTGATAGAGTTTTTCCCGGTGGCACATCTCCATGACTTCCGCTTTGAAATATTCCATAGCTGCGTCCGTGCAGCGGTGCTTGCAGCCCTCCCTTGTGTCCGCTGGTCTTTCCATGTAGGGCAGTAGCGGCACTTCCGCAATCCGCAAAGAATTGATTACGATGTGCACATGAATGTTGCCGCTGTGCTTATGCCCGTCCGGGTGGGTGCATACAAGGGCTTGGTGTCCGGGGAAATGTTCTCTACAAAACTGCTCGCCCAATTCCTGCGCCCGGTCTACGGTCAAGCCGTTGTCCTGTGCGTCACGGGGGTCAAAACTGATGATATAGTGGTGGCTCTTTACGTCCTCCCGTTTTTGGTTCTTGCCGTATTTCAGATTGGAGCGCATACACGCGATTGCAAAATCTTCATCACCGCAATTCAGAGAGGAAATGAGATAGCCTGTCCTCGGAACAATCTGCCCGTTTTCATCAAGAGTGGGCTTCATGGTAAACTCGTCATGCTCAAAGGTTAGGTACTGTTCAGCCGCCCCGTAGTCGGCATTTTTAGAGCTGATATGTTTGAACGTTGCCAACGGCTTCACCTACTTTCTGCAAGACTTCAAACTTCAAGGCTGCAAGCTCCGCTATGGCGGCGCGTACCTCATTGGAGAGTGTGTTATAGGGTGCGCCGTATTCGTTCAGACAGCGGGCAATCTGATTCAGATTCCCGCCGATTTTGCCGTACTCTGCTGTAAGTTTCCCCACGGCAGAGAGCAGTTCATCATTGACCGGGGAAACGGTAATGACCGGGCATATCCTTGACTTGGTTAGTGCTTGCCGGATAAACTCGGCTTGGCTCATTTTGCAGAGGGAAACACGCTCGGAAAACTCGGCGTATTCTTCCTCGGTCAAGCGGGTCTTGATTACCCGGTGGCGGTGGGGCGTATTGTATTTTTTCATGGTCGTAGACCTCCTTTCTTTTTATGCTTTGCCCTTTCACTAATAGGAGAAAAACAGGGGCATAAGCGGAAGTGTTTTTTGAAAAATCCGAAAAAATTTTCGGGGATTTTTCAAAGCGGCGCAAGCCGCAAAAGGCGGGCTTGGGGTGGCAACCCCAACAAGATTCCCGCAGGACAAAATTGAGCGGTCAGCGAAATTTGGTACTGTGGTAGAATCTTGCTCTAAGAAAACAGCGTAAATTTCCCCCTCTATTCCTTACTACGCAGAGAAATGCAAATATGGCAAAGTTTTGGGAAACTTTTTGATAAAACTTTTCGACAAAGTTGAAAAATCGGCTCGTTTTTTGGCGCAAAAAAACAGGAAACCTTTTCTTGATTTCCTGTCATGGTATGCCGCCATAATGGGCGGCGGTTATTTGGTTTTCATTCCCCGGAAGCAAACTTGTAGCCCATGCCTAAAACCGTCTTGATGTAGGTGGGCTTGCGGCTGTCCGGCTCTATTTTTTTCCGCAGGTTGTAAATCACATTTGCAACGCTTGACTGGCAGCTTTCACTTTCCATGCTCCAAACGGCTTCAAATATTTGTGTCCGTGTGAGGACAATGCCGGGGTTGGAAGCAAGATATACAAGGGTACTGTATTCAAGGCGGGTAAGGCTTACTTCCTCCCCGTCTTGAAATACCCGGCGTTGGTTCTGCTTTATTTCCAGTCCCGGAAAAGATAACACGGAAGCGGTTGTGATCTGCATGGGTTCAATCTGTATATAATCAGATATTGCCGATATGATTTTGTCAATCGCTGTTTCCTCTTGTTCGTTAAGTGTCAGCAGTAGTAATTTCCCCATGTTCATTACCTCTTTTATCCGTTGAATTTAAACTATATTTTTCTGTCGTGTTTTTGACAGTAAGCAACAAATATATATGATAGAGAGCGTAATGTCAATTTAATGCCATTAAAAGAGAAAGATGGTCTGTCTAATTATTTTCATTTTGTTCATATGCACTTACGCTGCGTTTGGCATTTAGGCAATTCAATATATTGTAAATTTATCTATATCAGCGGGCTAACCTCATTTTCACAAAATAAGCTAAGTTTGTGAAGCGCTCTTGTGCAGGCAACATATAAGAGGTTTTTATCATCTTCATCATGGTAGTTTTGGCTATCTGCATCACAAATTAAGACAGTATCAAATTCTAATCCCTTTGACATATATACTGGTAAGATAAACACGCCTTGTAAATCTGATGCGCTCCCATTTTTAATTAATTGAATATCAAGTTTGTGTTTAATTTTATTAAATAGATAGGTTGAATTTTTTTCGGTTTTACAAATTAAGCATATCGACTGAAACCCTTTCTCTTGGCATAATTTTATTTCCTTAACAATTTCATCAATGAAGATTTCGGAATTATCAGCAATATATACTTTTGGGCTATCGCCATTCCGATTAAAACTTTTTATCTGTGAACTTTGTTCAATGAACTTTAAACTAAAATTTAAAATTTCATTCGTACAACGGAAACTTTTATCCAACATAATAAGAGAAGATTTTTTCTTGTTCAATATTTTTTGAATTTGTTCGTAGAAAGAAATATCTTCTTTTTTGGCAAGAGTCTGTTTCATATCTCCTAAAATAGTAAATTTGGCATTAGAAAAAACCAAATTAAATATTTCATATTGGAGAGGGTAGTAGTCCTGTGCTTCATCAATGACTACCTGCTTAATATTTTTATATTTATTTGTTCCGTATATTTTTAAATACAAATAAGCGATTGCTATTGCGTCATCATAATACAAGCTGTCTGCTTCCAAATTTTCCTTAGTATATTTCCAAATATTTTTTATGTTTTGTGACGGATTGCTATTTTGCAGCAGGCTATAAAAATAGGCTTCATTGCTAAATAATATTTTATATAATTCAACAATGTCAATTTTTATAAATTTCTGTATTTCCTGCTTGATTAGATTTTTTTCTTCTTTATGCCCCCGCCCTTTTCCTGTTCCAAATATTTGTTCTAAAATATAATCTTCTAATTGTTCTAATTTTATGCCTAATGGTGTTTCTGGTCTTCCTAATATCTTGTCTTTTAGAATTTGCCCGCTTACAACGCATTTTCCTTCATAATAAACATCTTCAAATTCTATCCACTGGCGGGGTATATCAATGAGAAATTGGTCTAAAATTTCCCTAAAAAAACTTGACGTTTTAAATTCTATACTATTTCTTGAAATTTCCTTGTATTTTGAATTGACAATCAAGTTTTCTAAAAAATCATTTCTTGACTGAATTTTCCTGCCATTTAATAACTCACTAAGTATATCTTCAAACACGGAAGAAATAACATTATCTTCTCCCAATTCGGGCAATACATTTGAAATATATTGCTCAAATATAGAATTTGGGGAAATAATCATAATGTTATTTGCGGACAGCTTTGTTTGTAAACCTTGATACATAAGATAAGCAGCCCGGTGGAGAGCAATAGAGGTTTTTCCACTTCCCGCTACACCCTGTACCATTAGCAGGTCATTTTCCATATCTCTAATAACCACGTCCTGTTCATGCTGAATTGTTTCAACAATAGCTTTCATTTTAGCAGTAGTGTTTTGTGACAGTAATTGCCTTAAAAATTCATCAACAATCTGAACATCTGAATCAAAAAAATATTCCAGTGTTCCGTTTTTTATTTCATATTGGCGTTTCAAATTGAGTTCGCCTGTTACTCGTCCACATGGAGCGTCATAAAACGCTTCGCCTGTCATAAAACGATAGAAAACACTGGCAATCGGCGATCTCCAATCATAAACATACATCTCTTGATAGCTGTTTTTTCGTAGAGAAGAACGTCCAATGTATATTTTTTCAAATTCGTCCTCATCATCAAATTTAAAATCAATTCGGGCAAAATAGGGCGATTTTATCATCTTTTCTAACAGAAGTATTTTATGTTCTTCTTCTTCATAATCTATAATTTTGTCTGTAACAGGATTGATATATTGGCTTAATTCAACAAGTGCCTCGAAACCGTCTGATGTGTACAGTGATGTAATGCCGTGTTCTGTATTTTCACGCACATCTTTTTTGGCTTCGATAATTTCTGATTTTTTTTGTCTGCCGCTTCTTTTGCCTGCTTTAATTGTTCCTCGGCTAAAGAGATTGTTTGTGCTAATCTTTTTTCTTCAAACGCTTTTTCTGTCTGATTATTCCCCATAATGATTATGACCTCCTTGAAAAATGAAAGAAAGTTTTACTGAAACATTGCTAGGCTAGTTTAGCATGTGTCAGCTTATATAAACAGTCTTGTATTCATAAAATTTGTATGGTATTATTACAGTGGGAGGAATTATGTTAGATATTTGATTTCTGCAAGCATATCAATTCTAATACGGGTAATTTAAACAATAAACAAATTGGGACAAAGAGTTATACCATTATGTCCCAATTTGTTATTACTCCATATCTTCAGCAGACAGAAACACAAGCCCGGCAAATTCTTCCTCAATCATTTTCTTCAACTTTTCCGCTGTGCTCTATGCAGGTTCCCTTATCTCCATTCCAACCTATAATCTCTTTCTGTAAAAGCAAATCTTGTTCTGTGAAAAAATGATTTGGATTCCGTAGTAGTCGGCATTGTGCGTAATGTGTATAACTGGCTGTATCATGGAATTGTGGGTAACTCTGTTTGCAGGACGTGGGAAAGCTGCACTTTAGCTTTTCCATGTGCTGTGAATAGAGTTATCCATGATTCCATAGCCAGTTATGCACATTTCCACAATGCTTGTCTTTTGGTCTTTATCAAAATGAGCATATTGGTTATTAAGAAAAGCCCTGCATATTATCATATACAGAGCCATTCTAATCTTTTTACCCTCTACATAGAGCGTTTTCTTTCTGCAAAATTCATTTTACAGAATGATACCCGCTTTTTTTGCAAAATAGCCTTTTCTCCCGGTAAGTTCCGACTGTTTTTCCTTTGGCAGATTATTGAATAAATCCTCATAAAGAATATCGTCTAACTGCATTTCCCTAGCAAGTAAAAACACATTTAGACTAAGCCATTCCTCCCAAAGCCCTTCAAATAAACTATGGCTGTCTGTATAGGTGTCAAGTTCTTCAAAGCCATATGACGATGTATAGCACTGCAATTTAACAAAACCGTACCTACCAACATCAACCACTAAAATATCTTCATCTTCCATTTCGTACAGTTCCGCAAACGCACCAATTACTTTGTAGCACATTTCCCGTTCTTTCTCTGTGATATATACTGTTTTTTCCATGCTCATTTACCTCTATCCTTTCAAATCGTGGAATACGGTTTTCAGTTTTCTTCTACTTCTAAACCACATATTTGAAATGCCACATACGCCATTTTATACGGAATAGAGGTTGGCTGTCTGCATTTATCGGTGTGTTACTTTATGGCACATGAGCATT